>ENA-OFDM01000026-OFDM01000026.1-metagenomes-genome-assembly--contig:-NODE-26-length-59182-cov-5.024388_pt1 | contig 59182 bp, 59 predicted proteins | sample MGYA00153385_OFDM01 | MGnify analysis MGYA00153385
TTGTTTCTGATTGCCAATCGCCATCGATTACGCCATTTCCAGTGTTACCACCACCTGCCAATGTGGCACCAGTAATATTCGTCACGGCATTCTTGTCATCGCCCGGCAACGCCTTAAATCGATCCTGATAACCGTAAATATAAAGCGGCACGGTTTTAAAATCCTGCGCCAGATTCTTTACTTTTGCGCTATTGATCAGCTCTTGGCCCTTTAAAATACCGCCGAGCAACAGGCCGATAATAACCAGCACAATGGCGATCTCAACCAGCGTGAAGCCCGATTGCTGATTTTTCATTAATTTCATGGGGGTTGTCATGTCTGCCATCTCCGGTAAATACTAGGGTAAGTGTGCGCGGTGCTTTTAAGTTTGATATTTTGACGGCCTGCTCAATCGCCATGGCAATTTGAGCGGTAACTTTCATCGAAGTCGGTCGTCTATGTCTTTAGTTCTGCTTCCACATGAGCAAGCGTTGTGCCAACAAGCTAAGCTGTTGTTTTGTATAGAATAATCGTATTTATGGCGTGAGGCGATTCAAGCTCCTTTCTGTAAGTGTCCAGCTTTTCGACGCCAGTGTCCGCGCTCTCAACAGCTATTGCTTTCATCAGGAAAGGCCTTGAACATGATTTCGCTCCCCCATAAATTTCGTCTGTTTTGTACTTTTTCTATATTCGGCGTACTGCTCGGCGTGATCAGCGGCTGCGCGTCGATGCCGCAGCCGGGCATGCTGGTGCCAGATGTACGTGAAAAGCTCGGCGAGCCCGCGCTAATTATTCAAACCGGTGAAGGCGTGCAATGGTTTTATCCCTCTGGCCCGCTGGGCACCACGACGATGGCCGTCAGTATTAATCGCGACGGGGTGGTGACGCGGGTGCGCAATGTACTGACAGATGATCAGATTCAAACCTTGACCGCAGGCTCGACCGGCGACGAGGTGCTGGCGGCGATTGGACCGCCGTTTGCGCGGGTGCGCTTCGAAAATCTGCACGCTACCGCCTGGGATTATCGCTATCAGGATACGTGGGGCTATCGGGTGGATCTATCGGTGATGATTGATGATACCCACCGGGTAACGGGGCGAGTGTTACACCGGATTCAGGCAGATGGCAGCCAGTAACGATGCGTTGAGTTAACCGCCACGCGCTGCGTGTCACCTTGGTTTACTCGTCTCCCGCCCCAAACCGCTGATGCTCATCCGGCAGCGGCACATTTAGGATCGCCGCAATCGCGGCTTCACTTTTTTGCGCCAGCACACGACGGGTGATCCCGCCTGCGTAAATGGAGGGGGCGAAGGTGATGTCGGCGATCATGGACTTTTGGCCAATGATTTGGCGAATGGAATCTGAAAAACTAATATCGCCGTAATAAGCCGCCGCATCATCGGGCTCGCCCTTGCTGCTCAGATAGCGAACTGCCACCGGCGCGACGGTAGCCGCATACACGACGGCAGGCTCAAACAACGAGGAATGAAACTTCAATAATCGGTCGCCTGCGGTGGTGGTGCCTTCGGGAAACAGGCCGATCGTCGCCCCGGTGGCCAAGGTATCGCGCATTTCGATATTGATACGGCCGGTATCGCTGCGCTTGGCGCGCCGTACAAAAATAGTGCCGGATCGTTCACACAGCCAGCCCGCCAGCGGCCAATCGCGGATTTCGGATTTCGCCACAAAGAGCGCGGGTTGCGCTGAATTGATGACGAATATATCGAGCCACGAGACGTGGTTTGCGGCGACGATCAGATTACGCGCATCCTCGGCGGGCCGTGCACCGTGAACCGATAAGACGATATTGAGAATACGTAATAGCTTGGCCGACCAGCGCTGGGTGAGGCGGGCGCGAGTGGCTGTCGAGACGCGCGGAAACACCGCTGCTGCGAGTACCAACGCCCAGCCAACATGAATGAACAGGCGTGTCCAGCGGATTGCGCGAATAAATTTACGGGTGTCGGGAACGCGCAATTTAGGCGCTATGCCGGGTGCGGCAGGTTGGTGGAGGACGGATTCAGGCAGAAGCATAGGCAAGAGTCTAACGTGTTTCAGGGCTATTACAACGTGGCATTCGGCGAAAGTCAGCGTGGCTCAGGCTCAAGCAGAATACGCTGCAGAAATATGTCTATAAAAACAAAAAGGCGTCCGAAGGCGCCTTTTTATTGAAACTTGAATTGCTGAAAATTTAAAGCCGTGATACTCGTGTGGCACCTTGACCTGACATAATTTTGACGCGGTCACCGGCTCTGAAGTCTTCATCTTTCCCTTGCGTGACGGCGATAATTTTGCCGCCTTCGAGGCGTACCGTCACTTCAATGCCCTGGCGGTCATTGTTGTTTTTCTCCACTGCATTGCCGATCAAACCGCCGACCACCGCACCCACAATGGCACCCGCCGCATTGGCGCGATAACCACCGCCCACGGTGGAGCCTGCAATACCGCCAATGGCAACGCCTGCCAAGCTGCCGGTGCCCGTGTTATCGGCATCAATAATCACATCTCTAACGCTTTCAACCGTGCCCAAACGCACCGATTGCTCACCGCGTGTTTGCGCGCGAGTGTAGTTACCGCCGCCCACACCGGGGCTTGCGCAGCCCGCCATCAACAAGCTCGCCGCAACGGCACTCAACGCCAAAATTTTCCTGATCATGCTGTTCTCCTCATTACTTTTACCCAAAAGTTAATCAATCCCGTTTACCAAAGCGCCTCATTAAAGGCATTCTCGTACCTTGCCGCAATATCGTCGCGGGTGGGCTGATGGCCTTGCGGGCCACGGTGCTCAATTTTCAGACTCCCGATCGTATTCGCCAATCGGCCGGTCTTTTCCCACGCCCAGCCACGTTGAATACCGTACAACAGCCCTGCGCGGTACGCGTCGCCACAGCCGGTCGGGTCAACCCGCCTTTTTTCGCTGACGCTCGGAATAAAAATCTGTTGGCCGTCAACGTGGATTACCGAACCTTCGCCACCCTTAGTCACAAAAAACGCTTTTACGCGCTTGGCCAAGGTTTCGATAGATTCACCGGTCAATTCTTCCAATACCCGGGCCTCGTAATCATTGACGGCCACATAGTCTGCAAGTTCTACAAAATGGCGCAGCTCGTCGCCATTAAACATCGGCATGGCCTGACCCGGATCAAAAATAAACGGAATTTTCAGATCGTGGAATTGTTCAGCATGCTGCATCATGCCATCGCGCGAATCCGGCGCCAGAATGCCCAATTTCACGCCTTTTGCATCGCCCACTTTGTTGATATACGACGACGACATCGCGCCCGGATGAAAAGCCGTAATCTGGTTCGAATTGAGGTCGGTGGTGATAAACGCCTGCGGCACAAAGGCACCTGCAATTTGCTTGATGTGAGTACGTGCTATTCCTAAAGCATCCAGCCTGGCTTGATAAGGGCCAAAATCATCGCCCACCGTGGCCATCAATAATGGCTCTTCGCCGAGCAGCTTCATGTTGTAGCCGATATTGCCGGCAGTGCCGCCAAACTCGCGGCGCATATCAGGCACCAGAAACGCCACGTTCAGAATATGAATCTGATCCGGCAGGATGTGATCCTTGAACTGACCGTGAAAAACCATGATGGTGTCGTACGCGATGGAACCGCAAACAAGAACGGACATGAATAGCCTAATGAGAAGTTAGTGGATAGAGATTGGAAATGGCAGTCGGGATTTTTGTAAGCGATCTTGCTAAGCTGTTCACTGGATTATACCGCCGCGCCCAAGCGCCTTGTTGGGCGGCGCTTAATCTCGGCTGAGGAAAATCTAAGCGGTTCCCCGCCACCCGCATCCGATTTGCAAACCGTTTCCTGTCAGCTTGGTCGTTTAAATTCATTTGTAATCAATAACAAAAGAATATTGTGCATTAGTTCACAGACGAGCCTTGACAGCTTGCATTTCGAAGGCTTTAATCAAGTCAACTTGTGAGATACATCACATTTTGTATTTTGTAATTTGAATCAAGCGCTTCGAAATGCATTCTGAAACACGGCAAACTCGCTGAAAAGCGACGACGCAAAGTCTCCGGTCTAACGGGCAATATCGCCTCAGGATAGCGGGATTACCAGAGAGTCGAATCATGGGATATTTCCATCATCGGGCCAGTTTTCCGGCCAACCGCGAAGTTTGTACCTCCACGCTCTGCCTAGAGCGGGCCACAAACGTATCGTTCGCACACCACTCCCTTGTTATCTTCGCCTGCCTGTTCGCTATTGCACCGGGTTTTAGTCCGGCGGCAACGCGACATCGACTTTTGATCGAGTAGAGCCGCCTTTTGCGTCACTTGTTTTTCCGATGTTTCGATCGGATAAGGACTTGAGTATGGCAACAAATATCGACACGCATTTTTTGGACCATGGCGCAGCAAATGCCAATGTCTTTCCATTCCCGTCTGGTCAAACGCGGCGGCGCATTGTGAAACCGGAATCGGTCAGCCTCATCAATGATTGCCGCGATATTGCCTTGAAACGCATCGTGGAAGTGTTATCCAAAACCTTCGACACAATCGAAGATGAGTTATTCGAACTGGCCGAAAAATCGGTTGATCGTCGCGCGCAGAATATTTATCTCGATGCGCGTGCGCAGGCGCGCGAAAAGCGTGGCGCAATTGAAGTCGCCTTCAAAAAGCAATTTCTGAATTTTTTCGAAAAGAAGATGAACGGCAATGACGATAGCAAGAAATCATTAGCCAGCAGCTTCAGCGGACTGGAACTTTCGTTGGTCGAGGATGACGATCTGGAAGAAAAGCTGGCGGTCGAGGCCATCGCCAAGCGTCTCAACAACAACTGCGACGAAGAATTGCGTGCGGTTTCACAACGCATGGGATTTTTGATGTCAGAGCCAGAATTACAGGACGAGGCAAACCCGATTTCGCCGGATACGATTGTGAAAGCTTTACAAGTGGCCTGTCAGCAAATGACCTCGGGCTATCAAGCGAAATTGACCGTTATGCGGATGGTGGAAGCGGGCATGGCCAAAGAAATGGTTGGCGTCTACCGCGATATCAACACCCATTTGATCTCACGCCAAGTGCTGCCACAAATTCGCCGGACTTATCACAAGCCACAAGCATCCGGTTCGCGAACCGCACCCGCGGCCACTAGCAGCGCCGCCGCACCCGCGACCGCAACTGCAACAGCCGCGGCGAGTACCTCTCCGCAAGCGGCACACGATTTATTCGCCACGCTTCAACAGCTTATCGCGGGTGGCATCGCCAGCAATGCCGCCAACCTGTCCAGCAACAGCGCCCATCTCGCACCGTTCGTCAGGGCGCCTCAAGCCAATGGTAGTAGTGTTGGCAGCACCGGCGGGCTGCCGGACTTGGGCGCAATCACCAGCACCGGCTTGGTCTCCGCTTTAACCGATATTCAGCGGCAGCTGATTGCAGGTCGCGCCGAAACTGCCCAGTTTGCGGCAATGATGAATCTGCATAATTTTGTACCCGGCGAAACACCCACCGCATCGCTTAATTTTCTGCGGGACATTAAGCAGCAGGCTGTCGCCACCGGCAGCAACCAGGTTGATGCGATGACAATCGACATCATCGCGATGCTGTTTGATTACGTTTTCGAAGACAAGTCGATCCCAGATTCGGTCAAGGCATTACTGGCCAAACTACAAATCCCGGTGCTGAAGGTCGCGATTATTGACAAGTCATTTTTCTCATTAAAAACCCATCCCGCGCGCCGCCTGCTGGATGTATTGGCCGAGGCTTCAATCTGCTTCGCGGGCCAAGCGAGCAAAGAAGATCCGCTATATCAGCAGATCGAGTCCGTGGTAGACCGGATTCATGATCAATTCACCACCGACATCACCATCTTTTCCACCATGCTGGATCAGTTCGAAACATTTTTAGTCGCACGCGACACCGCCAGCGCCAGCCGCGCCGAGCAATCTGCCCGCGCACTTTACGAGAGTGAAAAACGCGAAATGGCGCGCATGATCGCGATTGACGAAATTGATCGCCGCGCGAATTCTACCGACACTGACCTGCCGATCACGGTCAGTGCGATGTTGCGCGGGCCGTGGGCACGGGTGCTGGAACGCGTTTATATCCGCGATGGTGGACGAACCGAACATTTTGTGGAATACATCGAGGCGGCTGACAATTTAATCTGGAGCGTGACGCCAAAACTGGATCAAGGCGAGCGTAAGCGCCTGGTCTCGATGCTGCCAACATTGCTAAAACGGCTGCAAGAGGGCATGGAAATCGCCGCTGTTGAACATCAGGAACGCGATCGCTTCTTTGCCGCCTTGGTGGATTGTCATGCGGCTGCGGTCAAGGCGGGTCTGCGCGGCGAGAGCGTGACGCCACTTATCCAGGGTTCGCTCGCCACGGTAGAGACCGCACCATTGTTCGAGAAATTAATCAATGAAGAAAAAGTGCGTGAAGCGGCGCTAAAAAATATTAATCGCTCCGGGATTGCGCGCATTCAGTTCACTGATACGGGTGTGGAGATTGAAGAAATTATGGCTCGCGGCATCATGGTCGGCCCGGAAATGGCTGACGAAACTGAGCCTGATGATGCGGCAGCTTTTAATCTCAACCAGCCGATACCGGTGCTCAAACGCGGTGCGTGGGTAGAATTCACTCCAGCAAGTGGCAGCAAAACCCGTTCAAAGCTGACGTGGATAAGCCCTCTAAAAGGCGTTTATTTATTTACCAACCCGGGTGCCAGCGAGGCGCTTTCCATCACGCCTGAAGTGCTTGAAAGTCAATTTCGCCGTGGCCAAGCTCGCCTGATCGAAGAATCGTCGCTGATTGATCGTGCCGTGAATAGCTTGGTACATTCTTTGGCCGCCGCAGCTTAGGTTCGACACGCTCACTCAGATCCAACACACTCAAAACGATTTCTATGCGCACTCTGCCAAGCCCAATAATTTACAAGGCCGCCGACATGGTTAGTGCGCCCAACTGCATATAGCAGGATGCGCTGGCCAATCAATCGCCAGTCGTGACCATAGACAGCCGGTAGCCCTTGCCATGCAGCGTTTTAAGCAAATACCCGTGCTGACCCTCTAATTGAAGCTTGCTACGCAAACGATAAATATGCGTATCGATGGTTCGCGAAGACATTTGATTGGAAACGATTCCCCAGACACTGCTCCAGATCGCGTTTCGGGCGACGATATCGCCCAATTCGCTAAATAGCAGCAGGATCAGCTGAAGCTCTTTTTCAGTCAGCAGCACTTTCTGGGTGTCAAACGAAACTTCGCGTGCACTGACATCAAAGTGATAAGCGCCGAAAAAAACCGGCTTGTTTTTAAGCGACTTATCCACACGCAGACTGTTGGCACGGCGCAGCGCAGACTCCACGCGGGCCACACATTCAAGATGACGCGCAGGCTTGACCAGATAGTCATCGGCACCGGCTTCGAGGCCTTCGACAATATCCTCCTCCGCGTGGCGAGCGGTAATGAGGATGATGGGAATATCTAGCCTAAGCTCATCCCGCATGTTTTGGATCACCGCCAGGCCCGACATATCCGGCAGCCCCCAATCGACGATTGCTGCGTCAATGCTGACATCCTGTAGGGCCGTGAGGAATGCAGCGCCCCGATCATGGGTTGAGGTCTCAAAACCTGCCTCGCGGAGCCATTTGCTCAAGGCGAGCAACTGGTCAGGATCATCGTCCAGAATCGCAATATGGGGGGGCTTTTTCAGACACTGCGCTTCCCACTACGTTTCCTCAAATCAACCATTGATTTATGTTCTGAACGGATTGATTGGACAAAATAACCAGAACACGCGAAGCATCGGAAACGCCCCCTTGCCACCTGACAGCAGGTTCATTTTTGTACGCCCATTGCCTGGACATGACTCGCACCGCTGACCCACCTCGTCGGGCGAAATGGTGTCATGCCGAAAATAGCGCGTCTACTGCCGCCGGATCGAACCGGTATTCTTCGTTGCACATATCGTCTTTAACAATGATTTCACCCAACTGTTTCAAGGTGGCGTCAAGCTCTTCGCGGCCCAGACTACGGAGCATATTTTTGACTTTTTCTTCATCGCGTTTGCAATCGCAAAACACGCCTTTTGGCTCGTAAAGCCGTATATCTTCTTCGTGAAACAAGCGCGTGAGCATGGTTTCTGCATCCAGATTCGTGAGCTCATCGGCGGTAACCGACGCCGCAAGCTGCTCGACCCGTGCCCAACCATCGGCGTCTTTTTCATCCGCTTTCGGCAGCTTTTGCAGCAACAGCGCCCCTGCGCCCTTCGCATTGGCGGCAATCCACAAATGCGTCGGCAATTGTTCTGACTGATCAAAATAATGCTCGAAGCATTCAGCCACCGTCAGGCCAGATACAGGCACAATACTTTGGTACATTTGCCCGCTATCAAATTGCGACACGGTTAATGCAACTCGTCCGCCGCTGACCCAGTCTGCAAAACTGACCGGACTGTCCTGCGGCTCGAATGAAGCCATGCCACGAATCCCAAGGTCGTTGGTGCAATCGATGACCGCCAGCTTTGCGAACGCACCGCCCTGAATTTGCAGGGTAGCGCGGCCGTTGTGTTTAAGCCCCGCACCAATCACCACCGCCACGCACGCCATCTCGCCTAAATGCGCTGTGACATCGGGCGGGTAATCGCGCCCCAGCATTAGGCTCTGCCAGGCGCTGGAGAGGCGAACGACTTGACCGCGAATATCAAGTTTATCGAGCGTGAAACGACGGCTGAAATCAGTGGCTAAGTTCATGCTTTAATTTTATCAATATTCGACCAGACGGCACGTAAAGGCATATTACGGGGAGCACTACGATCTTCAACGATGTCATCCCGAGTCGGTTTAATGCGGGTTCTGCTGTAAGGGTTGGGGACGTTCGACCGAAAAGTGGATTCGTCACTACGCGCAGGATAAAAAAACTTAAACCCGATCATTGGCGGGCATCACCGAGCAAAAAATACCCGAAACGCACGCCAGTGCTAGTTTTTTCTATTCCACGGTCACCGATTTCGCCAGATTGCGGGGCTTATCCACATCAGTGCCCTTCACCAATGCGGCGTGATAGGCGAGCAACTGCACTGGGATCGCATGCACAATCGGCGACAGTAAACCTGAGTGTCGCGGGGCGCGAATAACATGAACGCCCGCCGATTCTTTGAAGTTGGAATCAAGGTCGGTAAAGACGAATAATTCGCCGCCGCGCGCGCTGACTTCCTGCATGTTGGATTTCACTTTTTCAAGCAAGGCGTCGTTCGGTGCAATCACCACCACCGGCATGTCGCTATCGACTAATGCCAGCGGGCCGTGTTTGAGCTCGCCCGCCGGATAAGCTTCGGCGTGAATGTAGGAGATTTCTTTAAGTTTTAACGCGCCTTCGAGGGCGATGGGGTAATGCAGGCCGCGACCTAAAAATAGCGCGTGCTCTTTCTCGGCAAATTTTTGCGCCCACGCTTTAATTTGTGGCTCAAGATTTAATGCGTGCTGGACACTGCCCGGCACGTAGCGCAGCTGTTCGATGAAATCGCCTTCCTGCTGCAACGTCAACCGACCATGTTCTTTGGCGAGCGTGAGGGCGAGAGCGAACAGCGCGATAAGTTGAGTGGTGAACGCCTTGGTCGAGGCGACACCAATTTCTTTGCCGGCACGGGTATAGAACACCAGCTTGGAGGCGCGTGGAATGGCGCTTTCGCGCACATTGCAAATGCTGAGTGTGTGGGTGTGGCCGAGCTCTTTGGCGCGCTTGAGCGCTTCCATCGTGTCCAGCGTTTCGCCGGATTGTGAGAGCGTGACAATGAGCTGACGCGGGTTGGGAATGGAATCGCGATAACGATATTCGTGACCGAGCTCGACATTACAGGGCAATTTCGCAACGCTTTCAATCCATTGTTTACCGACCATGCTCGCGTAGGAGCTGGTGCCGGAGGCGAGAATCAATACGCTATCGATTTGCTTGAAAACCTCGGCTGCGCCGTCGCCAAACAAACTGCTGCTGATGCCATCGGCGAGGATCGCTTCGAGCGTGTCAGAGATTGCGCGTGGCTGCTCGTGGATTTCTTTCTGCATGAAATGTTGATACGGGCCCAGATCGCTTGCATCATCGGCCACTTCCGAGATATGAATCGCGCGCTCGACAATCTTACCGCTGCTATCAACAACGGTTACGCCATCGCGACGCAGCGCGGCGACATCGCCCTCGTCGAGATACATGACGCGGCGCGTGACCGGCAAGATAGCCGAAACATCGGAGGCAATAAAATTTTCTTCGTCGCCCAAACCGATCAATAACGGGCAACCAATGCGGGCGCACGTCATCGTGTTGAGATCATTTAACGTCACCACCCCAATTGCGTATGCGCCATGCAGATCACGCACCGCGCGCTGGGTGGCGGTAAATAAATCACCCGACTCTTTGAAATAATGATGTATGAGATGGGCGATGACTTCGGTATCGGTCTGCGAATCGAAACCATAGCCTAGGCGTTTGAGTCGTTCGCGCTGCTCTTCGTGGTTTTCGATAATGCCGTTATGCACCACGGCAATTTCGTCATTCGATACATGGGGATGCGCATTCAGCTCGGTCACGCCGCCATGCGTGGCCCAGCGGGTGTGACCAATGCCCAAGACACCTGTGAGGCCTTCTGCAGCGATACCCGCTTCCATCTCAGCCACGCGGCCGACGCGGCGCACTCGCTTGATACCGTCGTTGACCACGGCCACACCTGCAGAATCGTAGCCACGATATTCGAGGCGGCGCAGACCTTCTGTAAGGACGGGAACGATATTGCGATTGGCGATGCCACCGACGATGCCGCACATGAGAATTCTCCAATACCTTGATTGAGTGCCCATTATCGCGCGATGGCAGTGGATTCTCCAACGGTTTCAGCGGCGTGACCCGCGTTTAGTTTTTCTTGACCGGTCGCGTCCAGCCGGCAAGGGTGGTTTGTTCTTTTCGGTTTAGCGTCAAGGTGGCCGCTGGCGCATTTTTCCAGACGGTGGTGCCGGCGCCGATAGTCGCTCCTTTACCGATGGTGACGGGCGCTATAAGCTGTACGTCTGAACCGATCTGAACATTATCTTCAATGATGGTGCGATGCTTGTTTGCGCCATCGTAATTGCAGGTAATAGTGCCAGCACCCACGTTGACATGGGCACCGATGGTGGTGTCACCGATGTAGCTGAGATGATTGGCTTTGCTGCCCTCGCCTATTTCGCTGGCTTTCACTTCGACAAAATTACCGATATGGGTATTGTCCGCGAGCGTGGTGGCAGGGCGAACTCGTGCATAGGGGCCAATCCGCGCACCTTTGCCAATCGTCGCACCATCAATCGATGAAAAAGGTAATATTTCAGTATTTTCACCGATGTTGCAATCTTTTAGAATGCAGTTCGCACCAATTCTGACACTTGATGCTAAGTGCACAGTGCCTTCAAACAGGCAGTTCACGTCAATAAAAACATCATTAGTGATGCCATCGCCGCAAGTGAGAGCACCGCGTACATCAATACGGGCTGGATCGGCGAGAGAGGTTCCGTCTGCCATCAACTGCTTCGCTATTTCGTGCTGATAGGTTCGCTCTAATTGGGCCAGTTGATGTTTACTGTTAATGCCCGTTACTTCCCATTCTGCAGCGGGTGAATGGGTTTCTACCGCAACGCCATCGGCCACGGCCATGGCAAGAATATCGGTTAAATAATATTCGCCCTGGGCATTGGCATTTTGTAGTTTTGGCAACCAGCTGGATAACCACGCCACCGGACAGGCGAGGAAGCCGGTATTAATTTCCTTGATCTTACGTTGCTCGTCAGAAGCATCCTTGTGCTCGATGATCGCTTTCACGCGATGATGTTCATCGCGCAAAATGCGTCCCAAGCCGTCCGCATTGGCGACTGTCATCGTCAACCAAGCCAGCTTGTTTTCATTAGCGGCACCCACTAATGCAAAAAGTGTTGCTGCAGAAATAAGCGGCACATCGCCGTACAGAATAAGCGCCACACCGTCCGCCGGTAAATACGGTAAAGCTTGCTGTACGGCATGCCCTGTACCCAGTTGGGGCTCTTGCTTCGCCCAGTGTAATTCTGGCTCGGACGAGGCGATCGAAGCTTGAGCGCGCACCTGTTCTCCGCCGTGGCCATAAACAACGCATATTGACGAAGGATCAAGCGTTTGCGCAGTCGCGAGCACGTGCTGAAGCATGGGTTTGCCCGCGATCGGGTGCAATACTTTTGGAAGCGCGGATTTCATGCGTTTACCCTGGCCCGCCGCAAGAACAATGATATTAAGATTATTTTTCATGGCTGAGAGCGTCCGGCGGTTGAGGGCGAATTCGGCAAATACGTCAAATACGTGAAATCATAATGTCGCATGAGATCTGGTTCAGCGTTCGATGGATGGTAACACCCGGGATGGTTGCGCATTTATGCACGTTGAACACGGTTCTAAGCATGCGTGTTCGAAAACATCGCTCGCTCATCACGCTGTTTGACATTAGTCGTGATATGGCGACAAACATTTATATGCCAATGAATCGCGCACACTAACATAGCAATATTTTGACGAAAAAAAAGGCAGCGGAATAATACTCCGCTGCCAATATTGTGTTGCGCCTCTAAACCGTTACACTGAATTATAGCAAAAAAATAATTATTTGCGTAATTTTCTGATGGCTTGGAGCTGTGCGGCCAATTGTGCCAGCTCAGCAACCACAAGGGCCCTGTCTTGACCGGTTGCACGGTTAGCAAGCGCTTCCTCAGCTTGTCGTTTAGCTTCCATAACTTTGGCTTCATCGAGGTCATGAGCACGAATTGAGGTGTCGGCCAGGATGGTCAATGTCTTTGGCTGGACCTCCATAATGCCGCCTGAAACGTAAACAATTTCCTCCTTATCCTGACCCGCCAACTTTACTTTGACGGTGCCCGGACGAATGCGTGTCATCAATGGCGTGTGGCCCGGCAAAATACCAAGCTCGCCTGCTTCACCTGGAGCGACCACCATTTCGGCTTCACCCGAAAAGATGGCCTGTTCAGCAGAAACGATATTTACTTGCAAAGTTGCCATACTAATTTCCGGTTGCTTTCGGTTTGACGGTTTTCCGTTTACCAAAAAACGATTGGGCTCGGCCAGTCGTTTTTACAAATTGAGCTCGACAAAAGTAGGGGTGCACTTTTCTCGATTTGACTAGTTCATTTTTTTTGCTTTTTCGAACGCTTCATCAATGCCACCGACCATGTAAAACGCTTGCTCAGGCAGCGCATCGCATTCGCCATCCACAATCATTTTGAAACCACGGATGGTTTCTTTCAGCGACACATATTTGCCCGGCGAGCCAGTAAAAACTTCGGCGACGTGGAACGGTTGCGACAAGAAACGCTGGATTTTACGCGCCCGCGCAACCGCCAATTTATCTTCCGGCGACAACTCATCCATACCCAAAATCGCAATAATATCGCGCAATTCTTTATAGCGTTGCAACGTTGCCTGCACGCGGCGGGTGATGCTGTAATGCTCTTCGCCGATCACGTTCGGATCAATCTGGCGTGATGTCGAGTCAAGTGGATCCACCGCAGGATAAATACCGAGCGAGGCGATATCACGCGACAACACCACGGTGGCATCCAGGTGCGCAAAGGTAGTGGCAGGTGATGGATCGGTCAAGTCATCGGCTGGCACATACACCGCTTGAATTGAGGTGATCGAACCGGTCTTGGTGGAGGTAATACGCTCCTGCAGCACACCCATTTCTTCGGCCAGTGTTGGCTGATAACCCACCGCAGAAGGCATACGACCCAAAAGCGCCGACACTTCCGTACCTGCCAAGGTGTAGCGGTAAATATTATCAACGAAAAACAGAATATCGCGGCCTTCGTCACGGAATTTCTCCGCCATCGTTAGGCCAGAAAGTGCCACCCGCAAACGGTTGCCCGGTGGCTCATTCATCTGACCGAACACCATCGCCACTTTGGATTTTGAGAGGTCATCTTTATTGATAACGCCTGCATCCGTCATCTCGTGATAAAAGTCGTTACCTTCACGAGTACGTTCACCCACGCCGGCAAACACCGATAAACCCGAGTGCTCCTTGGCGATATTGTTAATGAGTTCCAGCATGTTCACGGTCTTGCCCACACCCGCGCCGCCGAACAATCCAACCTTGCCACCTTTGGCGAACGGACAAATCAGGTCGATGACCTTGATGCCGGTCTCAAGCAAGTCAACCGAAGGTGATAATTCATCAAATTTAGGCGCAGCTTGATGAATCTCACGGCGCTCGTCGCATTGGATCGGGCCCTGCTCATCGATTGGGCGACCCAGCACGTCCATAATTCGGCCAAGTGTGCCGAGCCCCACAGGGACGCGAATTCCTGCACCCGTTCCATTCACCTTCATGCCGCGACGAATACCGTCAGATGAGCCCATCGCAATGCAACGTACCACGCCGTCGCCAAGCTGCTGCTCAACTTCAAAGGTCAGGCCTTTTTCAGCAAAACTGGCTTGATCGCTGTCTTGCAGTGTTAGCGCTTCGTAGACTTTCGGGATGGAACCGTGGGGAAACTGAATGTCTACCACCGCACCGATACATTGAACGACTGTTCCTTGGCTCATGATCAATTCCTAAACTAAATTTAATTCGAATTCTGTAATTGGCAAATGCTTGCGGCTAAACAGCCGCAGCGCCGCCAACGATTTCTGACAATTCTTTGGTAATCGCCGCCTGACGCGCCTTGTTGTAGGTTAGCTTCAAGTCACCAATCACTTTTTTCGCGTTATCAGTGGCTGACTTCATTGCCACCATCCTAGCCGACTGTTCAGACGCGATATTTTCAGAGACCGCCTGATAAACAATCGCCTCAACGTAACGCACCAGCAATTCATCCAGAACAACTTTTGGATCAGGCTCGTAAATATAGTCCCACGATGAATCTGGCGCACCCAGCTTTTCACCGGTCAATGGCAACAGCTGTTCACAAACCGGCTCCTGGCGCATGGTGTTGATGAACTTCGTATAACAAAGATAGAGCGCGTCAATTTTGCCTTCGCTAAACGCGTCGAGCTGAATCTTGACGGGACCGATCATTTTGTCCAGATGTGGCTTATCGCCCAGACCTAAAACATGCGACACCACCGGAATCCCATAACGCTGCAAAAACGAAAAACCTTTGGTACCAATTGCGGTGCCCTGCACCTTGGCATTGCCGCCTTCCCACTCTTTAACCTTGTTCACCACCAAGCGCATCACATTGGTATTCAAACCACCGCACAGGCCCTTGTCCGAGGTGACCATGATGACGCCAACGTTACGAACCGAATCGCGCTTCATCAAAAAAGGATGCTTGTAATCCGGATTCGCGTGCGACAGGTTGGCGGCGACACTGCGAATTTTTTCGCCGTACGGACGAGCTGCACGCATCCGTTCCTGCGCCTTGCGCATCTTGGCTGCCGCGACCATCTCCATAGCTTTGGTGATCTTGCGCGTATTTTCTACGCTCTTGATCTTGGTGCGAATTTCTTTTGAGCCTGCCATTCAATACCCTCTACCAAATCTAGCTGCGTAATCAGAACAATTTGTTGTCGCCGACGCAGCAGTTATTTGATCAATTTAGTAAGCGCCTGTTTTCTTAAAATCTGCCACCGCCGCATGCAATGCTTTTTCATCTGCCTCAGACAAATTATTAACTTTGTCGATAGACTCAATCAGTGATGCGTATTTCGATTTCACAAAATCACGCAATGATTTTTCAAATGCAAGCGCTTTGCCCACTTCTACATCATCCATGTAGTTATTGTTTACCGCGAACAAAATCAGCGCCATTTCCCAAACTTGCATGGGTGAATATTGGCCCTGCTTCATCAATTCTGTCACCATTTTGCCGCGCTCAAGCTGCTTGCGGGTGGCTTCATCAAGATCAGATGCGAACTGCGCAAACGCGGCCAGTTCACGATACTGCGCCAGCGCCAAACGCACACCGGCACCGGTGTCTTTACGCTTCATAATTTTTGTTTGCGCGGCACCGCCCACGCGAGATACGGATACACCGGCGTTAATGGCCGGGCGAATACCGGCATTAAACAAATCAGTTTCCAGGAAAATCTGGCCGTCGGTAATCGAGATCACATTGGTTGGCACAAATGCCGACACATCACCGGCTTGAGTTTCAATAATCGGCAATGCAGTCAGTGAACCGGTTTTGCCTTTGACCGCGCCGTTGGTGAATCTTTCAACGTATTCTTCGTTCACGCGTGCGGAACGCTCCAACAAACGCGAGTGCAAATAGAACACGTCGCCCGGGTAGGCTTCGCGGCCCGGTGGGCGGCGCAGCAACAGCGAAATTTGACGATAAGCCACCGCCTGCTTGGAAAGATCGTCATAAACAATTAGTGCATCTTCACCGCGATCACGGAAATATTCGCCCATCGTGCAGCCCGAATACGGTGCCACAAATTGCATCGCAGCCGATTCAGACGCGGACGATGCCACCACAATCGTATAGCTCATTGCGCCGTGCTCTTCGAGCTTGCGCACCACGTTGGCAATGGTCGAAGCTTTTTGACCCACTGCGACATAAACGCAGGTAACGTCTTTGCCTTTTTGGTTAATGATCGCGTCAATCGCGACCGCTGTTTTACCGGTTTGACGGTCCCCAATAATCAATTCGCGCTGACCGCGGCCGACTGGCACCATCGCGTCAATGGATTTCAAACCGGTTTGCAGCGGCTGCGAAACCGATTTGCGGGCAATAACGCCGGGCGCTACCTTCTCGATAATATCGGTCATTTTGGCGTTGATCGGGCCTTTGCCGTCAATGGGCTGACCCAGCGCGTTAACCACGCGGCCTTTGAGCTCAGGGCCGACGGGCACGTCCAGAATGCGGCCCGTACACTTGACCGTATCGCCTTCGGAAATATGTTGGTATTCACCCAAAACCACCGCACCAACCGAGTCGCGCTCAAGGTTAAGGGCGAGGCCGAATGTGCCACCTGGGAATTCCAGCATTTCGCCCTGCATGGCATCAGCCAGGCCGTGAACGCGGCAAATACCGTCAGTCACTGAGATAACGGTGCCTTCCGAACGCTTCTCGGCGGCCGTTGGCATGGCTTGAATTTTCGACTTAATCAGTTCGCTGATTTCGGCGGCATTGATTTGCATTTAAAACTCCGATACTTAAATTCTGAATTCTGTTTTTGCTCGCGTGCCTTATTGCACAAGAGCTTGAGCCATTTTGTTTAATGTGTCACGAACCGAGGCGTGCACCACGTCATCGCCCACTTGCACACGCGCACCACCGATCAGCGATTCATCCACAATCACAACCGCTTCGACACGTTTACCGTATTTCTTCGCCAGCGCGTCCAACATACCCGCTTTGTCGGCGTCCGACATCGGAAAGGCGCTGGTAATGGTCGCCTTCACCACACCATCGCGCTCACGCTGCAAACGCTCAAAATGCTCGGTGATAAACGGTAACAACGAAGCCTTGCCGTTACCAATCAGCAACAGCACGGCATTCGCCAGAGCAACCGGCACATTGTCGCCCGCTACACTACTCATCAGATTGGCTTTTTCAGCCGCGCTCACATTGGGATTACCGACCAGAGACGCCATCTGCGGATTCGCGGCAATCGCACCCAGCGATTTCAGTTTGGCACCAAAACCTGCAACGTCATTGGCGTCCACCGCTGAGCGAAAAACCGCTTCGGCGTAAGGGCGGGCAACGGTGGTCAACTCAGCCATTACAGCTGCGCTTTCAGTTGGCTCAACATGTCTGCGTGTACTTTGGCATCCACTTCGCGCTTGAGGATTTTCTCAGCTCCAGCAATTGCCAAGGCCGCCACTTGTTCACGAAGCTGCTCTTTGGCTTTTTGCTTTTCCATCTCGATTTGAGCATGCGCCGCCGCAATAATACGATCCGCTTCCACCTTGGCTTGTACCCTGGCTTCGTTGATCATCGCTTGCGCCTGCTTATCATTCAGCGCCTTCATTTCAGTCGCGGTTTGACGGGCCTCTTTCATCAGCGCATCTTTTTGCTTTTCACCTTCGGCGAGCGCGGCTTTGCCTTTTTCGGCTTCGGCTAAACCTTCGGCGATTTTTTTGTTGCGGGTATCAATGGCCGTCATTAACGGCGGCCATATGAATTTGTACGCAAATGCAATCAGCAGCGCAAACCACACCGCCATCGCAAACAACGTCGCATTGGGCATCATAACGACGACCCTTTCTTCAAATCAGTGGATCGGGAATTACTTGATTGCGCTGAGCAGCGGGTTGGCGAATGCAAAGAACATCGCGATACCCACGCCGATCAAGAATGCCGCGTCAATCAAACCAGCCAGCAAGAACATGAATTTTTGCAATTGCGGGATCAGCTCTGGCTGACGTGCTGCGGCTTCCAGAAACTTGGAACCCATGATGCCGATACCGATACAAGCGCCCAATGCGCCGAGACCGATAATCATGCCGATGGCAAGAGCCATATTGGATTGAACGAGGGCGATGAACTGTGCCATTTTATTTTCCTTTGGTGGTCGAAAACGGTTACTAGTTTGAGTTACGTTAATTACAAATTATTGAATCAAGACGGATCAATGATGTTCCTGGGCCATCGCGATATAAACAACGGATAACACCATAAAAATAAAGGCTTGCAACAAAATGATCAAGATGTGGAAGATCGCCCAGCCAAGGCTCAGTACGATCGAGCCAGCGGTAAAAATTCCGCCCAACATGCCCAACAAACCTAACAGCATAAAAATTAATTCGCCTGCATACATATTTCCAAACAACCGCATGCCGAGCGAGACCGGCTTGGCAATCAGCTCGATGATGTTGATTGCCAGATTGGGAATCCACATTGCAGGGCTAGCGCCAAACGGCGCGGTGAATAATTCATGTACAAATCCACCCACACCCTTGGCCTTGAAGCTGAAGAAAATAATCAGGATAAATACCGTGAATGACATAGCAAACGTCACGCTCAGATTGGTGGAGGGCACCGCTTTCCAGTGTGGAAAACCCATCGCTTCGGTTGCGTTGGCAACGAAATCGAGCGGAATCAAATCCATCAGGTTCATCATGAACACGAGGACAAAAATAGTGAGCGCCAATGGCCCTAAAAACTTACGGTCACCCGGGAATACATCTTTAACCGTGTCGTCGACAAATTGGAGTACCAGTTCGACAAACCCCTGGAAGCGACCGGGCACGCCCGCAGTGACGCGCCGTGCAACCAGCCAAAAAATCCCCAAACCGATAACGCCGACAATGATCGACATCACCATCGAGTCAACATCAAGCTGCCAAAAGTCGCCTTCACCGACTCTAATCCGAAGATTTTGCAGGTGATGCTCAATATATTCTGAGGGGGTAATCGCTGCGGATTCGTTGCTGGATGACATGATTCGTTTTATTTAGCGAATGATTAAAAATACAAGCCAATGCCCCAACAGGGCCACACACATTGCCGCGACCAGCCACGTCGCCGCAAACCAACCGCTGGATAACGCACCAAAAACCGCCCCCAGCACGACCATCCATTTCGCGACTTCCGCGAGGGCATGTCGGCGAATCACATGGCCCGCTGAAACCGCGACTACCTTTGATTTTCTGGCGAGCACCGCATAAGCCATGCTACCTGCGACTACCGATAGCGCGCCAATGAACGCAGACAAAGCCGCCAAATTGCCGTCGAACACAATAGCGATTAGCACTACAGCCGTGCCCAGAATTGCCTGCACGGATATTACTTTTCGATACAGGCTAGTCAACGAGTCGATCAGCACTTAGGACCTCATCAACCTTTTGCGTTGCCCGTTTTCGTATAAAAGTTCCCGCAAAGCTCGGCGATTATAAGCGCGGACGGACGTTTCAGTCAAACCGTTTTGCGGCGGTGCAGCATGATTTGCGCCGTGATAAACAGTTGATACCAAAGCGCTTATGTTGCCCGCGTCGTCCTGATAGATTGATTTGGCGAATGTCTGCTTAACGTCCAATATTTTTCCGAACAGCCCGCGGAGCCCCACTTACAAAAGATCTGGCTGTAAAGTCTAATGCAGGCGCTCGTTTTGAGTCATTATTGCTTGTAGATACCCGCCAATAAAGGGGTTATATAAATCTGCAACGTCAGATGTTCGGTAGTTTAGGCGACGTGACCCATCACTTCGTACGACACGAATGGTTGATCTCCTTGGCGAGATTCAGCTTGGCATGCTTCATGGGTGTGTATGTTGTCTGGTTTGTTTGGCTTCAATCTTGTGGTTCACACTCAACGCACCCGCTTTAATTAGCGAAAGCGCCTCGCCATGTTTCCGAATTTTTTGAATCGCGCTTAAGCTGCATGGCAAAGTGCCGCGAAATCACACGCGTTGAAGTGGCTACAACAACGGCTTTTGCACCTTCCACAGCTTCTACACCTTTCGCCGGTGCAATCCGCGCGCAATAGTGGTGCAGATTCGCCACCTGTGCGCGTTCATGAGCCGCAGAATTCCCTATCGACCAACGTCACCACCGCTACCGTCGCGGTGGAGGAAAGGGTTAACGAGCGAGCCCAAACGCTCAAAGAGGCCACACCTGTGCCTGGCGATAGGCTTGCGCCCGCTTGCTGGATGGAAGGCATCGCGAAAAATGCCAAAGAGCGCATGTTGCCATGGGTACTGATTCCGCCAGAGCGCCGTTATCGTTTGTACATTCCCGTCGGCATTCCCAATGACCAGCCGCACGCCCGCCCGCGGGCGATGGTAGTGATGATTCACGGCTGCCGGCAGGATGCGGAAACATTTGCTGAGGCCACGCGCATTAATGCGCTTGCAGATCGCGATGGCCCCGTCGTGCTGTACCCCGATCAATCCGATCTCGCTAACCTGCATCGCTGTTGGAATTGGTTTGAACTGCAAACGCTGGCTGGGCAGGGCGAGGCAGCGATATTGCTCACCATGATTGGGCTGGCCGCAGAACGCGCAAACGTGGATCCTGCGCATATTTTGATTGCTCGCTTATCGTCCGGTGGCGCGATGGCGGCGCTGTTGGCATATCTGCATCCCGAACAGTCTGCCAAGGTGGTCGTTCACTCCGGCCTTGCGCCGTTTTCGGCCAATTCAATCCCCAACGCCTTGGCGGCGATGCGCGATGGCCCCACCCTGGATATGCCCGCCTTAACGCGGCAATACTGGCGCACGCACCAGCTGCCGCCGCCTTTACTAATTATTCAGGGCGATGCGGACATTCCCGTTAGCCCGGCCAACGCAGATGCACTGCTGGATTTATGGGCCAACTTGAATCAGGCAGAATCACCGGCTCCGTTGGTTCGTGTTGAAAGCAATACACCTGAAACAGAATTGAACCGGGCTTTTCGCCCCACTCGGCTGCATGCTCAGGACAGCCGCAATACCGTGGCCGAGCAAGTAAACATTGTCGGTCTGGCGCACACCTAGAGCGGCGCCAATGCGGCTCATCCATTCAACGATGCCATGGGCCCGGACGCATCCGGCATGATCGCCGCGTTTTTGAAATTAGATCAAGCCACCCAGATGAGCTGAAGGCAAATGATTGCGGCCGGGCATCATGTTCGCTACACCTGTGTAAGTGGCAGCACCGCATTACGCCTAAATATCGCCCCCCCGGAGTGGGGCTGGACGCGTTTGAGCAACGTGCCGTTGTTGACGCAGCGATCGCCTTGCAGCCACGATAGCCCTTGCGCGGATAGATCGAAGACTTGCTCGTAGGCGACGTCGGGATGCGGGCTTAGCGCCATACAAAAATAGACACCGAACACGGCGGGCAGGCTGAGAATGCGTTAGCTGTTGCAGCCGTGTTGATCCAGAATCGTACTGATGAGAGTGCGGGATATACCCGCGCGAGCGGTCGGGTGTTTGAATAGTCGGCCGACCTCACGCCGGTGCCTAGTATCGCTTGGGTTCGCCGATATGAAGTACGGTTAGTTTGAGGTGGCTATGCTTAACCGAACAGGAGCGCGATCTGACACTTTTTTGCTTTTGCCGGTCACGCCTTCTTAGGCGCATCTCAGAAAGCAGAATTTGAAGTACGCTAAGCCTTCGCAAGCCGCATCGCTGGTCGCCATGCCAAACCAACGAGCGCGATCAGGCAAAAAAATGCCCCAGTGTAGAACGTGACTGATGCCCCTAGTCGATCCCATAAGAGGCCGGCAACGACGCTTGCCGTCAGCATGGCAACGCCGCTGACCAGATTGAAGAATCCATAGGCTGTACCGCGCAGGTCGGCGGGCGCGGTATCGGCAACCATTGTTGCCAGCAAGCCCTGCGTAATGCCCATGTGTACACCCCACAGGGCAACACCGGCCAGCACCACGCTCCAATGGTCGTTGGTGGCAAGCACCAGGTCTGCCGCGATCAAAACGGCCAAGCCAAGTGCCAATAGCTTCTTGTGGCTCATGCGGTCGGAGAGCTTGCCAAACGGGTAGGACGAAACAGCGTAGATCAGATTCATTGCCACCATCACCAGCGGCACCAGTGCGATCGGCACACCGCCCTGCTGTGCGCGCAGCACCAAAAACGCTTCGCTGAATCTCGCCAGCGTGAACACGGCGCCGATACCAACCACCTCCCAATACAGTGCGCCAAGACGCTTGAGATTCTCTCGGCGAATCGGGTTTGACCGCTTGCCGTCTTCGTGGCGTTCAGGCTCACGCACGCCGAACAAGAGCAATGCCACGGCCATCAGGCCCGGAATGACGGCCACCCAGAACACCGCCCGAAAGTCGTTAGCCCAGAGCAGCATCAACCCGACTGCCAGCAACGGGCCCAGAAACGCACCCACTGTGTCTAGCGATTGGCGCAGCCCAAATGCCGCGCCGCGCAGGTGCGGCGGCGCGATGTCGGCCACTAGTGCATCACGCGGCGCACCACGAATACCCTTGCCCACGCGATCCAGCAAACGGGCAGTGAGAACGATGCCAGTGGTGGAAGCAATCGCAAACAGCGGCTTGGTCAGCGCCCCCAAGGCATAGCCGAATACGGCAAGGCCTTTGCGTTTACCCAGATAATCACTCAAAGTCCCTGAAAACACTTTGACCATCAATGCAGTCGATTCGGCGAGCCCTTCTATCAGGCCAACGGCGAAGACGCTGGCTCCCAGTGTCGTGACCATGAATAGGGGTAGAAGGCTATGGATCATCTCTGATGAGATGTCCATCAACATGCTGACGAAGCCGAGCACCCAAACGCCAGCGGGAATCTGACTCAAGGTGCTTTTGCTTGTTGTCGTCATTGTCAATCTTGGTGATCGTACGCGGTCGTTGCTACAGGATGCAACGCACAGTCGCTTTGGGTCAAGCTTTTCGGTATAGCAAATAAAGTCACTTTCCAATGATCGTTCTTGTCACTGGCGAAACTTGACCATGCAAAGTCTCCCAGACGTTAACACCGCGTATGCCCTGCTGCACAAATTCAACGTATGTTTCAATCTGGCGATTGTTCTGTGCGCCGCATTGGCGCAGCCTTGCAGCGAATTCACTTCACACCGAATAGATTTCAAAGGTTTTTTGTACAACTCACCACCAACCATTGACAACCAAATATATAGTGTTATAGTTAACTACTACACTATAACGACATAACAGTGCAACAACACAGGAGTTATGAGCAATGGACACAAATTGGCACGACAATTCGCCGATTTATCGCCAGCTTAAGCAGCGCGTCATCCGCATGATGCTCGATGGGCTGCTGAGGCCTGGCGATGCGCTACCTTCGGTGCGGCAAATCGCGGCGGAGTATCAGCTTAATCCAATCACCGTTTCGCGCGCTTATCAAGAACTGGCCGACGAAACACTCGTGGAAAAAAGAAGGGGACTTGGCATGTATGTGACCGATGGCGCACGCGAGAAATTGCTCACCAGTGAGCGCGAACAATTTCTTAAAAATGAATGGCCGGCCGTATTGGAACGGATGCGCAGCCTGGGGCTGAGCGTGAAAGAACTGTTGGCAAACGCGACAGTCGGCGGTGTCGCATGAATGCCGCGAATCCAGTTGTGAATGTCGTGGTGAAGGCGAGCGGTCTCACCAAACGCTACGGCAAATCAATCGCCGTGGACAACATCAGTTTTCAAATTCCGGCGGGTCGCATCATCGGTTTGATCGGGCCAAATGGTTCCGGCAAAACCACGACCTTGAAAGCAATGCTCGGTCTGGTGCCGTTCGAGGGCGAGCTGCGGGTGCTGGGGCTGGATCCGCGCACGCAGCGCGATGAGCTTATGGAGAACGTGAGCTTTATCGCCGACGTGGCGGTGCTGCCGCGCTGGCTGCGGGTGAGCGAGGCGGTCGATTTTGTGGCGGGCGTGCATCCAAAATTTGATCGCACTAAGGCGGAGCGGTATTTAAAAAACACCAAGCTCACGCCGAAGATGAAAGTAAAAGAAATGTCGAAAGGCATGATCGTGCAGCTACATTTGGCGCTGGTCATGGCGATTGATGCGAAGCTGCTGGTGCTCGATGAGCCGACCCTCGGCCTCGACATTTTGTATCGCAAGCAGTTTTACCAAAACTTGCTCGAAGATTATTTCGATGAGCAAAAAACCATCATCGTCACCACGCATCAGGTGGAAGAAATCGAGCACATCTTGAGTGATCTGATGTTTATTCGCGATGGCCGCATCACGCTCTCGGCGACGATGGATGAAATCGGCGAACGCTTTACCGAGGTGATGGTGCCCGCTAATAAAGTTGAGGCCGGACGCGCGATGAAACCGATCGACGAGCGCCAAGTATTTGGCAAATCCGTGATGCTGTTTGACTGCACCGTCAACGGCGTGACCCGCGAAAAAATAGCTGCACTTGGCGAAACCCGCAGCCCCGGCATTGCTGATCTGTTCGTCGCCACCATGAAAGGAACCTACGCATGAGCTCGCAAACAAGCAAGATGAAATGGCTGCTAAAGCGCGAATTTTGGGAACACAAGGGTGGGTTCTTTTGGGCGCCCATTGTGGTGAGTTTGATCGTGACCGTGATTACCGCCTTTACGATTCTGGTCGGCGTGACGCAGGGTGTTAAGTCAACCATCGTTATCAACGGTGAAACCGTCACCAACTTGGCAGAACGATTTTCACCCGAACAAAAAGCAACCGCCGTCGAACATTTAGCCAGCACCTACATGGTGTCAGCCGTCCCGCTGTTATTCGTCTTGTCATTCACGGTGTTTTTTTATTGTCTTAGCGCATTGTTTGACGAACGCAAAGACCGCAGTGTGCTGTTTTGGAAATCATTGCCGGTTACCGATGGCGCAACCGTACTTTCAAAAGTTGCCGTGGCGCTTTGCCTAGCCCCGCTCATTACGCTGGGCTTGGCCATCATGCTGGCGATAGTGAACCTGACTTTCCTGACGATTGGCGCGGGCGCAGCGGGCGTCAACATTGCTGGCGAGCTAGTAGGCTCCACATCGCTCTACATGGCACCGCTGCATATCGCCGCCCTATTTCCAATCTACGTGCTGTGGGCATTGCCCACGGTGGGCTGGCTGCTGATGGTAGGTGCTTGGGCGCGCAGCAAGCCATTCTTGTGGGCAGTCGGCGCGCCGTTGCTGGCGATGGGGCTTATCGCGTGGTTCAACAAAATGTTCAGCTTTGGTTGGCAGCTCGAATGGTTTTGGCTGAATATCGTTGGTCGCGGGCTACTCAGCCTGACACCAGGGTCATGGTTTGTGCTCAGCGGCGAAAATATTGCCGTGCCTGGCGGTATGCAGGAGCCGCAAATGAACTCGCTAGTGACCCTCTCATGGGCACAACTCGCGACCCCCAACCTCTGGATCGGTGTCACCGTCGGTGCCGCGATGATCTACGCCGCAATCCGGCTGCGCCGTTGGAAGGATGAAGGCTAAAAAACTAAGGCAAAACAGAGCGCACAAGCAGGCAAGGAGATGCCATGAAACTTGCCCATCAACTTAATCAGACCTCACTCATTCCTGTAGGGAGTACATTCGCATGACAGTTGATGGAGCACTTCCTTCCTCCACCATGTTCAGCCGATTGCGCCGATGGGCACCGATTCGTCTATTCAGCTACGTCGCGGCGATTCTCCTCGTAGCCGCTGTCGTCAACATTCTGGGCAAGCTTTTGATCCCTCCGCTGCCATCGCTGCTACACGAACCGATGACGGCAGTCAAAAACGTCCTTTTGCTGGTTGCAGTCTTCGCGCTCTATCCGCTTCTGGTGCGCGTCTTTGAGCATCGCGCGGCCAGCGAGAGCAGCATCCGTAGACATTGGTCCGGCTTCTTGGCGGGTTGCATAATCGGGGCGCTGCTAGTCGGCGCAATCTACTCGGTGTTGTACGCGTTGGGCATAGCCCATCTTCAAGCAGGCAGCGGATTTGCAGGGTTGGCCGTCGCAGCCCTTCGCCCCTTGAGCGTTGCGATGTTGGAGGAATTGCTGTTTCGCGGCGTTCTGTTGCGAATCACAGAAGAAATGTGCGGCACAGCAGTGGCCATCATAGTTTCAGCGGCAGTATTCGGCCTCGCGCACGCCGCCAATCCGGGTGCCACACCGTTTACTATCTTCGCGCTGACAGCTGAGCTTGGCATCCTTCTATCACTGGCGTATGTCCTAACCCGCAACATCTGGCTTGCCGTCGGCATTCATATGGCCTGGAATTTTATGCAGGGTTTTATATTTGGCACCGAAGTTTCCGGAAGTCGCGAACCATCCAGCTTCTTCACTACTTCGATGACAGGTTCAGACCTATTCACAGGTGGCAGTTTCGGGCTTGAGGGCTCGCTTGCAACATTGATAGTCGGCCTCGCTGCTTCGGCAATCTTGGTAGTTTTGATCGCGCGCAAGCGAGACTGGCAGGCACCAAGGCTTCCCTGGCGAAGGAAGGAATAATGGGCCGACGAGAATGATTTCGTTCACCACCAAAGGCAATACCTTGCTTTAACAGCAACCACTATTCGTGAATCTGGCAAATTAGGAGACCCCATGAACGCACACGCATTGGCTACACCACGTCGATCAACGTCCAGCGCAGGAACGACGCTAAGATTAATGGCACAGTTTTGGTTTGTGGTGGCATTCGTGGGCCAGCTGCTGTTTGCTTATTATGTGTTGGCCTACTACGGCGCCTCGGCAATTGAAGGCAGCTGGACAAAATGGAATGTGGTGTTCAAACACGGCTATGTTGCGGGCGATTCGTTCGGCAACATCGCCGTTGGCGTCCATCTTTTTCTGGCGTTCGTGGTGACGATCTGCGGGCCGCTACAGCTTATCCCACAAATCCGAACCCATGCGCCCGTCTTTCATCGCTGGAATGGGCGCATCTATTTGACAACTGCGCTGGTCACCAGCATCGCCGGTCTGGTGATGCTGTTTAATCGCGGTTCGGTCGGCGGCGCGATACAACATGTGGGCATCGCACTTAACGCAGTGCTGGTAATCATCTTTGCTGCGATGGCGTTGCGCTATGCGTTGGCGCGCGATTTTGTGACGCATCGCCGCTGGGCACTGCGCCTATTTTTGGCGGTTAGTGGTGTCTGGTTTTATCGGGTCGGCTTGATGCTGTGGCTGGTGGTCAATAAGGGCCCCGCAGGTTTTGATCCCGTCACGTTTCAGGGGCCGTTTTTGTCATTTATCTCCTTCGCCAATTACCTGTTGCCGCTGGCGATTTTGGAAATTTATTTTTACGCCAAGCGCAAAGGCAACACGTTCGACCAGATGGTGATGGCGGCGGGACTTTTTGTGTTGACCCTTGCGATGTCTGCCGGCATTCTTTTTGCGACCAAGTTTATGTGGTTTTCACGCCTCTAACTACAAAGTATCCATTCAGCGAAGCGTTTGGGTGCTTTTTGGCCCAGACGCCCCGCCAATAGCGGTGCTATGTTTGGCACGGTTTCTGCAATCTGGCCGTCTTACCCCGCATTTCGTCAGGCATCTCGCGACAATGATTTGCATTGGGTGCATCCTCACCATTGAGCACAACTACTCAATATCTGGAGCGCCCTGGAGAAACATCGCAGTCTGGGTTGTTTGCCGAGCCAATGCTTATTTATCGACTATTTGTGCCGCGCGAACAGGAGTAATCACCGTTCAAGACGATGTTCAATGTTTCATTTCACCAAGCAAATCTGGACTCACGATGAAAGGCCTCAAATGATAATTCTCCTCTTTCTGATTCTTTTCGTACTGTGCTGGCCGCTGGCGTTGCTGGCACTCATGCTCTATCCGTTGATATGGTTGCTGTCGCTACCTTTCCGGCTGGTCGGGATTGCCGTTGAGGGCGCGTTTGAATTGTTGAGGGCGATTTTATTGCTGCCTTCGCGCTTGCTAAAGGCGCGCTAGTTTGCGCAAGGCCCGCGTCAAGTGAGGTTTCAAACAAGCGCTTGACCAGTTTGAGACCACGCTGACCTGCGTTTGCGTTGACGTCGCCTGACTGCAGGCAGATACTTCAGAGCATGTAATGGCTTTAAAAGACTTGAAGGTAATCGCACCCGCGCAGGCGACCAAAACAGGCTGACCCCGCGCGCATTTGACACCCCCCCTGTCGAGGAGACGCGAAATGAAAACCGCTCTTGCCGTAAGCTGGGCTACTGCAGTCTCATCATCGGCTTCGTTGTTGGTGGCCCTCCTTTTGTCGGGGTGCGCGACTGTTGAGTCCAATCCAGACGCCTCGACGCTGTTTCACGATCATTTATTTTCGCCGCCGACGGAACGAATTCACCGTGATGATGTGTTTGCGGTCAGCGACGAAATGCGCCGCTATCTTGCCAACGATATTGCCGATCAGCTTCGGGAGAAAGGACGTCAGCAGGGCCTTTTTAATGCGCTTTACAGCAAGGGTCAGTTAAAGCTGGAATACGATTCGGTCCGCACCCGTAATGCCCAGGAAGCGTTCGCTGCACGTGCAGGAAATTGTCTGTCGCTTGCCATCATGACGGCCGCGCTGGCCAAGGAAATGGGCCTCAACATTAGCTTTCAGCGCGTGTTTGCCGAGCAGGATTGGAGCCGTAGCGGCGGTATTTATTTTTCGAGCGGACATGTCAATCTGACGCTCGGAAAAAGGCAGTATGACGGGCAATTTCGGTTTGGTGACGGCAATCTGTTGACGATTGATTTTTACCCGCTGCGCGAAAACGTCCGACAACACGCCTGGATTGTTGGCGAGGACACGATTATCGCGATGTACATGAATAATCGTGCCGCAGAATCATTGGTGGCGGGCAACGTAAACAACGCCTATTGGTGGGCGCGTGAAGCGGTTCTACAGGACAGCAATTTACTGATTTCATACAACACTCTTGCGGTCATTTACCGTCATCATAAAAATCTCGCTGAGGCCGAATCGGTGCTCAACTATGCACTTGCTCGCGAGCCGGACAATTTGCAGGTTATGTCGAATCTTGCCATCGTGTTTAGCGACCAAGGCCGCGCGGTGGAATCAAAAGCACTGACACTCAAAGTGGCGGAGAAGCAGCCGTATCCACCGTTTCACTTCTTTAATTTGGGCCAGATCGCGATGCGCGATGGAAACTTTAAAGTGGCGCGAGACTTGTTTGCGCGTGAAGTCGCGCGGTCTGAAAATCAATCTGAACTTCATTTTTGGCTCGCGTCAGCATATTTTGGTTTAGGTGAAATCAGTGAAGCGCAAAAGCATCTGGCGCTGGCGAAACAAAACAGCGCGACCCCCAAAGAACATGCTTTGTACGCAGCAAAACTCGAACGGCTGAAGTCGTATCGAAATTAGTTCTGTCGTTCTGCCAGTTTTACAATGAAGCTTCAATTGCAACCTTCACACCACGTCATGCTGACACGCGGCCGCATGTGAAGCAATTGCGATTTGGTTAAGCAAGCCCGCTTTTTTAATGTTGGCCGTTAACCATACAAATTATCGAAATCGGCATCTAGCGGGAAGACGCCGCTGCCATCCACCACAATTCCGCCACATTTATGCCCCGCTTTTGCCTATCCTTTCCGCTAAAGTTATGGTGTGAGCTGGCATGCGGCGCTGGCCATGTTTCGCTTGGCCTAGATTTGGGCAAGCTTGGGGAAAATAAAAATGAAATCGCTTCAGGCGGTATTCGACTTCATCCTTGCTGCGTGCCGTTTTGTTGGCCGCGCCATCAGCTGGTTCCTGTCCAGACTATTTGGCTCAATAACGTGGCAATCACCGCCTTGGCTCGCTTGGCTGGGTGGGGGATTTAAACAGGCGACGGGCTAGGTAGGCGCTGGGCCAAGGCAAAGTACGATCGCGGGGACGGTCACCGTAGCGCTACTGGAGACACTGGCGGGCGGCTGGTGGTACTAGACTCAATCGATTTTTTTATGCGGATATTGACGGTCAGGTAAATGGCACGCTGGCTAAACGTTCGCCCGGCTCCACCTTGGAACCGTTTGTGTACGCTTTGGGCATTGATCAGGATGGGCTGCATCCGGCAGCGGTGTTGCGCGATTTGCCGTCGAGTTTTGGCCCGTTCAGCCCGGAGAATTTCAGTGGGCAATTCGTAGGGCCGATTACGGCACACGATGTGCTGATAAAAAGCCGCAATATTCCGGCCGTGCAGGTCGCGTCAAAGTTTCCCGGACCATCGCTTTACGATTTTCTTAAATCAGCGGGCGTCTCGCGCATGAAGCTAGAGGCACATTACGGCCTGGCCCTAGTGCTGGGTGGTGCGAAGTGACGATGGAAGAGTTGCTTACCTTATATGCGCCACTGGCAAATCGGGGCGAACTAAAACCGATTAAATATTCTGCGTCGACCGATGCGCCGACGGGTGGCGTGCGCATGCTACGAATATTGGTCAAGCGATATGCAACGACTGTTTCGCGATGCGGGTTTGCCGCGCCGCACACCGCCTGCGCTTATGCCGCAATGTCGCGAGGTTGAGGGGACGGGAAGCCCGCCAAAAATTACCTCGCCATTGCGTGGGGTAACGTATGCCTTGCGCGAATTTCAACACACAAATGATGCAAACGCAGCAGTGGATGAGAGCGTGAATCTGCGCGCCACCACGGATGCCGATACCCGCGAGGTTTTCTGGTTTGCAGATCAGACGTTTATGGGTCGCGCCAATGCCGGGGCAGGTTTTGCATGGCGGCCCAGCGCGGCCGGGAACTACACACTCCGCGCGGTTGATGATCATGGCCGCGCGGATAGTCGAGAATTGCGCGCGACGGTAGTGCAATAAATTATCGATATCAGAATCTATTACACAAATTTGATTTCTAAAAGTAAGTCAGTTGCGCGACCCGGAATAAGTGGCATCGATCTGGCAGCTTCCTGAATTGGCAACCACTTTCATTGAGAACGCTTCATCACTAAATTGCCCATCAGTCGCTCGCCAAGTGCCGGTCGTGCCGGTGGTGCAGGTGTAATTACCGCTCGCTTCGAGGCTAGTGCCGTATTGGATGAAACTGCCCGAAAGAGTACAGCTTGTTGAGCCTGTCGAGCCACCCGTTTCTTGAATAATTTTAATCGCGCCACCATTTGAGTTGGACGCAAAACTGGCCGCGACCGAGAACAACGAGAACGCAAAATACTTGCCGTTATTGGTGCAATTAGTGGGCGTGCCAAGTTCTGCACCATAGAAATCGCCCGAGACATTTTGCCCAGCGTAGGTGAAGCGTGTAAGCGTTTTACTGACCGTGATGCCCGCGGATGAATACACCAGCCGCAGTGATTTTTTATCATTGAATGTGAAAGTAGCCGTGCCGGTTGGATTCGTTGATACTGCCGCCGGATTCCACGCGGCTCCAAACCATGCCGCGCGCGTAACATTGAGCGGGCCGCTATACGTGACCGGGCTGGTATTGGTGCTGGTTTTAGTTAGCGCCGCGCTAAACCACATGGGCGCTTGATCCTGCCCCTGCACGAACCAGGACGCGAATAAAATATCGCCTTGCTGCGTGATGTTGAGCCCCCAACCCTCCTCGCCCGGGGTGTACCAGATATCCTGATAGCTGGCCGCGTGCGCAGGCAAGGTGAGTGACGATAAAAGCACCATGATGATGACACTAATGGCAGACAAGCCTCGGCGTGCGAGGCAATGAACCGGGTACGTTCGTAAAATCTGGAACATATTTCGTTCCTCTCAATAGCGGGTTGAAAATGGCAAATGCACGGCAACTAAAAGACAAATCTGTGCCAGGCAGGTTATCAGGCCGGTTAATCGCCAACCGGCGCCCTAAAGGTACCATGCACGTTAAAATGGCGCATCCGGTTAGCCAATGGCATTTTTGGCGCAACTTAATTCAACGATCTCAAAGGCTATCGCGTGCACAACCAGGCTGAATTGTTGCAAAAAAAATGGTTTTATCCGTTCCAACTGAATGACGGCACGATTTTGTCGACTTATGTGCCCAGCGACATCACCAGCATTCATGCAACTCGCTGGCAGATGTTGAACGCATTGGTCAAACGAGAATTTAAAAGTGCCGCTGAAATCGAGCAAGCGGATGTGCTCGATATCGCCTGCCATCAGGGCTATTTCTCCACACAGCTCGCCAAACTCGGCTTCCAGCATGTGCGCGCGGTCGATGCGCGCGCGGAGCATGTCGCCGATACCCTGTTGATTTCAAAAGCAATGGAATTGGGCAATATCTCCGCCGCAGTGGGTGATGTATTTGATCTGGCAAAAACCGAAACACCGCGTGATCTGGTGCTGCAACTCGGCCTGCTCTACCACCTCGAAAACCCGATTGGCGCATTACGTGTGGCGCGCGCCCTGACCAAGCGCGTGTGCGTGATTGAAACCCAAGTTGTGCCGAATATGGGTGGCCCGGTGGATTGGGGCAGCTACCGCTTCGTGCGCCCGCTGAAAGGCGTGTTTGGCATCATCGACGAGATGGAGGAAGTTCACGCGCCAGAAGCGAGCGTGACTGGAATTTGCCTCGCACCGAGCGTTGAAGGTCTGCTGTGGATTTTGCATGCAGTCGGATTTACGCGGGCAGAACTACTGCTCGTGCCGGACGACGGCTACGAGCAGCTCAAATACGGGAAGCGGGTGATGGTGGCGGCTTACGTCTAATTTGAAGTACAGACACCAAAAAATACTAGGTTTTCAAGACATATCAGGCTACACATGCCCGTCTATGCATCTCGAAAGCAGCGTTAGCGTGTTCAAGCAGCTCGGCAACACCTTTGATGGTCTGCGCGCAATTTGCTTCTCAATGCCTATTCGCGCCGTGCTGAAGGTAGTTGAGGCACAGTGCAGCGGGTGCTTTGCGCCACTGCCCAGGTGGGATCAACTGGCTAACGAAGCCCATGCCGAAGATTGCGAAGGCGCGCTGGTGACACTGGGCGAGGGTTTACACCGTTAGCAGGCGCATAAAATACGCGCCAATATTGCGATTACGTGTAACGAAATTGGGTCGCTTTCGGTGCGCTTACATGTTACCCGGAAGCTCGCGCGGCTTCTGACGAGGCCTGAATTTATTTGGTGGCCGGCTCTAAGCGCGAACAACGCGACACCATATCGGCCGGTCAGAGGCGTACGAAGCGCGGGGCAATTTAGGTGCTGCGCTGGAGGCGCGTAAAAAACACGCGACATCGCAGCAGCATTCCCTGATTACGAGGCGCGCGCTTGAACAATGGATGTCTGCTGCGCTTTCGCGTGCTGGTGCCGGGCATCCCGGCACATTGCTCATGATTGATGTCGATCACTTCAAACAAGTCAACGAAAAATTGAGCTTCACGCGATCAACCAGAAAGACCAGAGCGATCATTTTTGATGATTCCCAAGGTTCTCAAGTGCTCACGGCGCGATCGCTAAATTGACGTCAACACCTGCCGCGCCAATTGCTGTCCGCTGAGCCAGGCACCTTCTACTTTGCCGCCGTTGAGCCAATCACCACACATCCCGATACCTATTTCTGCATCCCATGCATAGCCTGTCTGCGGCGACGATTCAGTATCAGCATAGCGCCAGCGGTGGGCAGTCCATGTTTGCGGGTCGGGACCACCGAGTTGGGTGAAAGCCGCAAGCAAGGCCGCCGCCACGCTGCTGGCGTCGTCTTCAATATGCGCCTCGCTCCATTCAGGGGTTGCCTGCAGCACCCAGCTTTCAAGCCCGATTCTGCCCGGTTTGCTGCTATCGCGGGCGATCCATCCCAGAACCTTGTTATCGACAAACGCGGCATCAAATGGCAGCGAAACAGCAGCCGCAAATTGCAGCATCAGGGTCCAGCTGCCGCGCATTTTGGTGTTTGCCGCAATCGCGGCGAACGGCGGTGCAATCTGGCTTAACAACGACGCCGCTTGTGGGGCGGGTATGGCCAGCAACACCGCCCCGAACAACGGCGTCGATAAACCACTTTCGGCGGACAGCAATCGCCAGCCATCTGCGTCACGCGACAATTCTTTGACGCTAAATTGGACCGTCAATGCAAGTGCTTCCGCAAGGAAATGAGCGGGGGCGGTCATCCGTGGTAGGCCGACAAAACGCTGTTTTTGCTCGGCACTTTGTTCACGTGCGCCATTTAAAGTTTCCAGTTTTAGAGTTGACAGCCTTGGTGTCCATGGCGCCGCCACAGCTGCTTCACACCATCGTGCGACTTCAATTTGAAAACCGGGATCTCGTGCCGTGAAATATTGCGCACCGTGATCACATTGCCAAGCGGCATCGCCGTGACCCGTTCCGCGACGAGTGCTCATCCGTCCGCCGGGACCGCGGCTTTTATCAAATACGGAAACATTCAGGCCCGCGTGTTGCAGCGCAGTCGCGCATGACAGGCCGGCGATACCTGCACCGATAATGGCGATATGGGATACGGAATTCATAGTGTTTTCAGTGTATTTTGTTGTGCTTTCAGTTCAAGACGAATGCGCCTCGCCGTAACCAACCTGATTCTAGCTGTATATCTGGTTAACCTAGTCGCGCGTCCCCATTTACTAGTTCCAGAAGATTTTGCAATCGCAGCCTGCCCGTCCGCTAAGCTGCGTGGAGAACACCTGCTATGAAAATTTCTGCCCTCGACCAATCCCCGGCCACCCGCGGCCACAGCCAGCATCTGGCGATTCGCGAATCTATCGAGCTCGCCCAACACTGTGATCGCTTGGGCTACCACCGTTACTGGCTGTCGGAGCATCACAATAGTGACAGTATCGTCGGCACGGCACCAGAGGTGTTGATGGCCGCAATCGCGGCGACCACCGAGCGTATTCGTATCGGCAGCGCTGGTGTGATGCTGCCACATTATTCCGCGCTGAAAGTGGCGGAACAATTCCGCGTGCTGGAAGGGATTGCGCCGGGGCGGATTGACCTCGGTCTGGGACGCGCACCCGGTTCTGACCGACAAACCGCATTGGCGCTGAATCCGCATCAGAATGCAGCCGGGGCATTTCCGCAGCAGGTGCAGGATTTACAGGCCTGGGTATGCGGCTCGCCGTTACCGGTGGGTCACGCTTTTCGCAATATTAAGGCGCATCCACTGGGACCGACGTCGCCCGAAATATGGATGCTTGGCTCATCGGACTATGGTGCACAGCTGGCGGCCTATTTGGGCTTGCCTTACGCCTACGCGTATTTTTTCACCGAGGGGCGTGGCACCGAGCAGGCGCTCGAACTTTATCGAAAGCTGTATCGGCCCAGCGACGCGCACCCCGCGCCCAAGCCGACTATTTGCGTGTGGGCGCTGGCTGCCGACAGCGAAGCGGAAGCGCGACATTTGTTAAAGACGCGCGAACAGTGGCGCATCGGTTTTGAACAGGGATTGCGCACGCCGCTGGTTTCGCCAGAAGAGGCGGACACGGCCTATGCAGGCTATGGTGCGACTGACCGCGCGACCATCGATGGCGTACGTAGCCACGCCATCGTCGGCACCGCCGCGCACGTAAAGGCACGGCTCGATGCGCTCGCCCGCAGGTTCGAACTGGATGAAATTGTGATCAACACGTGGACGCATGATCCGATAGCAAGACACCGATCATATGCATTGATCGCGGCAGAGTACGGATTGAAACCCATCCATTAGCCTCCCGCAGACGATTTCAATGCGCCTCTGTGCGCCGCCGCACGGACTAGCCCGCCATTTATGCCCAATGTTGAATACACGGTACAAATATCTTGTTGAAATTTGGCTGATGCATCTATGCATCGCAGCAGCGACAACTACTAATGCGTTGTCGTGGCGCTTTCGCTGTTTAGAAACACAACCAGGAGATGAACATGAAAAATATAATCAATTTTCGTAAACCGCTACTCGCTCTGTTGATTGCAGCATCGGTCGGCGGCATTACCCAATCGAGCGTGGCGGGCGCAGATGTCAGGATTTTCCTGAATGACGCGCCACCGGCACTGCGTTATGAACCGGTGCCACAGCCGCGTCGTGGCTACACATGGGCTCCGGGTTACTGGGACTCAAATCGCGGCAGGCATGCGTGGAGAAACGGTAGCTGGCAACGTAATCGCTCTGGTCAATATTACGTCGAGCCGCGCTGGACACAACGTGACAACCGCTGGGAACTTGAGCGCGGGCGCTGGAACCGAAATGACCGCGATGGCGACGGCGTACCGAACAATCGTGACCGGCAGCCGAATAATCCCAATCGCCATTAATCGCGGCGCAGATCTGGAAAACATTGCCGAATGAATCGGCCTGAGTTGATATCGTCGCAACTGAAAATATTAGCTCGGCCTATTGGCGGCCTTCCAAGCGTCAGCATTTTTAACAATGAAACACTAGCACTGGCGCGGCGTTTGAATAACAAATGCGTCAAGGAGGTCTTGCGTAACAGAGTTTTGATCTTCTTGGCCGCGAATCAAAATAAAGCCGTGTTGAATTGCTGCTTCGCTCGAAGCTGCCGCCATTCGCCCGCACGATACGCGCCGCAACCACGGCGCGTGCTTTAACCAGGTCCACACGCACCTCGCCAGTGGATGCACAACAAGATGTCCTGTCGCTGACAAAGCGACGATCATAGAACCGACCGCGGTGGGTAACGCGGCCCCAAATGTGAACATCATGCCGACAGCCCGCTCCGATGCACCTCGCTTCGGTGGAGCCACCTCGTTGCCGGAATGAAGCGCTAAACGCCTTTGCACACTACCGTTAAGGAACCAGCTCAGCGCAGGGATCAGCAACAGGCCCCATCCATTTGAAATGGCCGGCAGATCTTAACGATTAATAATATGGTGACTTACTATGCCGCCATTAGAATATTCCCGTGCGAGATGCGCCAGCGCTAAAACCACCACCAACAAGATGACGTAAAAACGCCATCGCGCAGATTGCTGTTTATTCATATCGCTTGCGCTCCTCGGATACTGATTGAGCAGGTGCTAAAGCAACTCGCTGCTTCCATTTCGCTACGTTTATGCCTTTCGCGATCAGCCACAGGCTAAGCGACAACTCTGCCACCAAGGCGGGTGCTAGGATTGCTGGAAAAATCAGTGCCGCGAATGAAGGTACCAACAGGAGCGCGACGCTGTTGGTGAGATAGCTTAATCCTGCACCAAACATCAGAACACCCAGGATCTTTGGGAAGTAACCGGATTTGTAAATTAGATAGGCGCGAACAAGGCAGGCGACGCCGAAGAAAATAAGCCCGATGGCGAAGCCGTAGCTGTGCGCTTGGATCGCCAAGTAGGCCAGCACATTTAACTGTTCAGGGGAAAATGCGTTTAGATAGCGGGCATCTTTCAGCAGAAATAATGGCAGCACAAGGTTTAATTTGTTCGCCGCCAATACCGCCGTTTGGACTAAATTAATCAAGGTCGCAAACAGGGCGAGGCTCTTGCTCACGGGTTTGAGCAGCAAGTAGAAAATCACAATCACAGGCACATCAAGCACCTGCATCAGCAGATCGCCGACAATGCCTGCGCGCCACAGCAAAGGCGATCCTGCAATCGCGTTTGCGGTCGCCGTCGGATCGCCGGAAATAACCAGTGTTGCTCTGACGAACATTTCTCCAAAGCTGCCCAACACAATAATGGCCAGATACAAGACACCGCTGAAGCGAGCAAAGCGCTGCGGGGAGTGTTCAAAAGACGAGATCATCATTGGGCTCATGTAATCTTATGTTGCCATAATGCGCATGGCGATGGTGTCGTGGATAACCTGCACAATCAGCAGCCAGCGTATGCGGTAAAGCGGCGAGGGCTTCGTGGATTTCCAAGGGGGCAGCGTGGTTTATCGAGCTATCTTAAACTGCTATTTTTTTTGGGCGCGCGCAGGGTTTTCAAAGTTGTGTGCCGCGCAATCGCTTCAAAATCACGATCATTGTGCAGCAAGCTCAACTTGTGTTCGATTGCGAGTGCCGCGATCACCACGTCGTTGCTGCTGCGAATGGTAAGCCCCAGCGCGCGTAGTTTGCGAAAGTACGTCGCTGCCGCTCGCGCCGTGGCGATGCCTCCTGTATTCAGGCAAGTGAGCTGCAGCATGCTTGCCTCAACTTGGACAGCCATTTTTTCAGCCGCGATTCCCTGCGTCACCTCCTGCAATATGCGGTCGCATGTCACTAATTCGGCGCCATCTTGCAGCAGGTCACGAAAGGTGTGGCATGGCCAGTTATCGTTGCCACGAAGCCAGTCAATCCACACGCTTGAATCGACCAAGATCATATAAATTTCTTCGGTCGCTTCGCCAGGGGCTTTTTGACAATAATCGGAACGCGATAATCCGCGCGATCCTGACGCATCTGCGAAAGATTGCCCACCCACTCCACTTTTCCACGCAAGGCAAGAATGTCTTGGTAAGCCTGTGAGCGGGCTAGAAGACGCAATGCTTCTTCCACCGTTTCTTTTTTGGTACTAAAGCCGCCCGCTTTCATGGCCGCGTTCATCAAAGCGTCGTCGATATTGATATTTGTGCGCATGATTTCTGGCTGTGCGATGTGTATAAATATCAGATACTATACACATCGATAGCAAAAGGCAAAGATCAATAATGGCGAGGAGCTTTGAGTGAAATCGCTTGCGAATCGTTGCCTGCGCTAGTTTTGTTATATTGCGCTTTTTTCTGCAGCGCAATTCAGCGCTCTAGCTGTTTCACGTTTTCATCTCTTGCTTTAGTTGCCATTCGCTTTTGATTTACTTCAACCGTGAACTGATGAAGCTCGTCATACCAGGATCTAGCGTAGCCTAAAAATACCAAACCAAAACCAGCTGCTAACCCTGCAAATGTTGCTACGAGTCTTTCCTCTCCCGGGCTTGGGATGACCGTAAGAAAAAGCAGAGTTATGACGCACGAAAGACTTAGTAATCCAATGCGCCAAATTTTTTTCCTCGCTAAATGAATATTTTCAACTAAACGCTCACGCTCGCTTTCTGAGAGACCATCTATTACGATCAGATCGGAAAGTTTTGGCATCGTCAGCATTAAAATCGTCCGCACGAGTGCAAATAGACCTGCCAAGGAACGTAACAACTCTTTTGACGAAAAAAGGTCGGGCCAAATGGGTGAACCCGCCCAGAACGCTGCAGCAAATAATGGCGGGACGAGTAAATACGTTAACTTTTTTATGCGTTAGCTGGGTGAAACAGTCCCGTTCTTAATCCAGTTTAGTAGGCCGTTTGCCATTTCGGCGTAAAGCTCCTCCTCAATCATTTCACCATGTACATCCGTTGAAACGTCAATGTGACCAGATACTTTTAACTCTTTCCCCGTGACAACACTTCCATCGGAAAGTGTGAGTTTTACCTCGTCCTGATCGACGTCGCGCAGTGCGATAGAAAGGTCGTCAAGCAGTTTCATAGACTTTGAAGACTGGGATCTAGAGTGTTTTGGGTAGCGAATCTCGATCCAGACTTCAAGATTGCTTTCAAAGATTCCATCCCTCAAACCCAGCCTTTCATAGTCGCCATCGGCTACAAACGATTTCAGCATTGACATTACAGATCCAGCAGCACCATCAGCACGAAAAATGCTTCGGATCGTTCCAGATTTCGTTGTTTAGGGGGCATTTTCTAATAAGGGCCTTCCAAACAACACACTCTTTACGTGAGACTTTCGAATGCGCTCGTTGGTTGCCTTTTGAGGCTCGTCAGACAGAGCAAGACCCTGATCCGGTTGAAGCAGTTTGGTAGGTTCACGTAGAATCATGCCAGGTGAGTTTCTAAAGACGAAGACCGCAAAAGCGAGCTCTGTGTCATTACGACATGATTATTTTGAACCAAGAAATTTAAAATCCCCGGCGCATAATCGTGCCCGGTCGGAGGCTTAAATTTGTTAATAGGGATTGTCTTTTGCGTGCTGTCACTCAAGAGCGAAGCAGGAGACTTGTCTTTTTGCACAATACTTAGCCGCCCAAAGAAACCTCGCTTTGCAAGAATACCCCAGTCGCTAATAAATCGAATCTCAGTACCCGACGAGTCAGTGGGTTCTCTTCTGTCATGGATGGTAGCTGCCTTAGAGCTTGCGCTAGACAATAGCTGTTCCAGAGTTCGGCTTCCATCTGTATTGTGAAAATGTGCTTTTCTGCACGTGACCGTTTTTCTTATTGGCTTTGTTGCCATTTTGTCTCCAGCTTAATGAGGAACTCAGAGCGAAAGAAACTAGGCCTCATAACAGCGACTCTAAAACGCGATGGTTACTTCCCTACATCTTGTGATAAACCTCCGCTCCCTTTTTCACAAACTCAATCGCCTTAACCTCCATTCCTTTTTGCAACGCATCCGCTTCCGAAACGCCCTGCGCTTTTGCAAAATCACGCACATCCTGCGAGATTTTCATTGAGCAGAAATGCGGGCCGCACATGCTGCAGAAATGCGCCAGCTTCGCGCCTTCTTGCGGCAAGGTTTCATCGTGAAACTCGCGGGCCTTGTCGGGGTCGAGGCCTAAGTTAAATTGATCGTCCCAGCGGAATTCGAAGCGCGCTTTTGACAGCGCGTTGTCGCGCATTTGCGCGCCGGGGTGGCCCTTTGCCAAGTCAGCAGCATGGGCCGCTATTTTGTAGGCCATGATGCCGTCTTTCACATCGTTTTTATCAGGCAAACCGAGATGCTCTTTTGGTGTGACGTAGCAGAGCATCGCGGTGCCGTACCAGCCGATCATGGCCGCGCCAATTGCCGAGGTGATGTGATCGTAGCCAGGCGCGATGTCGGTGGTGAGTGGACCGAGCGTGTAGAATGGTGCTTCGTGGCAATACTTCAGCTGCAAATCCATGTTCTCTTTAATGAGATGCATCGGTACGTGGCCGGGGCCTTCGATCATGGTTTGCACGTCGTGTTGCCACGCGACTTTTGTAAGCTCACCGAGGGTTTTTAATTCGCCTAATTGCGCTTCATCATTTGCATCAAATCCCGAACCGGGACGCAAGCCGTCGCCGAGCGAGAACGTGACGTCGTAGGCTTTCATGATCTCGCAAATATCTTCAAAGTGCGTGTAAAGAAATGATTCTTTGTGATGCGCCAAACACCATTTCGCCATGATCGATCCGCCGCGTGAGACGATGCCGGTCATGCGCGTTGCGGTCATTGGGATATAGCGAAGCAACACGCCGGCATGGATAGTGAAATAGTCCACGCCTTGTTCAGCTTGTTCGATCAAGGTGTCGCGGAAAATTTCCCAGGTAAGGTCTTCGGCTTTGCCGTCAACTTTTTCCAGCGCTTGGTAGATTGGCACCGTGCCAATCGGCACCGGTGAATTGCGGATGATCCATTCGCGGGTTTCGTGGATGTGTTTGCCGGTCGATAAATCCATTACTGTGTCGCCACCCCAGCGCGTCGCCCAGGTCATTTTTTCGACTTCTTCAGCGATGCTCGATGACACTGCCGAGTTGCCAATATTAGCGTTAATTTTCACTAGGAAATTACGGCCAATAATCATCGGCTCGATTTCAGGATGATTGATATTCATCGGGATTACAGCGCGACCGCGCGCAATTTCATCGCGGACAAATTCCGGCGTCATGAACGACTGAATATTCGCACCGAACGACTGCCCGGGATGTTGTTTGGTAATCAGCGCGGGTTGATTCGCCAGCATCCATTCGCGATTCTGGTTTTCGCGAATCGCGATGTATTCCATTTCCGGGGTGATGATGCCTTTTTTCGCGTAATGCATTTGTGAAACGTTCATGCCTGCTTTTGCCACGCGCGGCTTGCGTTTCAAGTTGAAGCGCAGCTCGGCCAGCTTCGCATCATTCATGCGCTCAATGCCGTAGGCGGACGATGGGCCGTCGAGCAAAACAGTGTCGTTACGCTCAGCAATCCATTTTTCGCGCATTGGCGCCAGGCCGGAGCGGATGTCGATTTTTACGTTCGGATCGGTATATGGGCCCGACGTATCGTAGACAAAAAACGGTGGGTTCTTATCGCCTCCCAACCCCGTCGGCGTGTCCGATTGCGAAATCTCGCGCATCGGCACTTGAATATCGGCTCTGGTGCCTTCGATATAAACTTTGCGCGACATGGGCAGCGGCTGGACAGCAGCTTCGTCGACGGTGGCGGTGGATTCGAGGAATTTCGGATTTGCGTTCATGTGGCGCTCCTTAAGAATTAAGCAGGGAGCGCGAAGGACGGCAATCACGCCGATTTCGCTTCCCTACGGCGGCATTACCCGCGTCAGGTTCCAAGGGTGTGTCTCATCCGCGGACGTTGATATGATTGTCTGATTGCATCAATTAACGACGCACGGAACCCCTAGCGATGTCGTTATCTTACTGCAATGTCGGCTTGCGGTGTCATTCCGGTGTTGTTCATTACTCGCTGCGGGTAGGCGCATCAACGGCGCAAACCCGCGCGAATCACTAAGCAACGCTGCAACCCAGTCGTTTCTTTTGAGCTTTCCTCACTTTCCCCAATCTGTCCCCGGGTTTCGCTTGACGCAAACCCGTTGAAAGCGTATCTTAATGACCAAATAGTCATTTACAATATTTTATGAATGCTAATCCTAAATTTATAGAGCCGCGCTGGGAACGTCGCAAAGACGCGCGACCAGGCGAACTCGCAACCGCTGCGCTGGAATTGTTTGTCGAGCACGGCTTTTCGGCCACGCGCCTCGACGACGTTGCCAAACGCGCCGGGGTCTCCAAAGGCACCCTTTATCTTTACTTTGACAGCAAAGAAGACCTTTTTAAAGACGTGGTGCGCGAAGGGATCGTTTCGAAGATCGCTGAGGCCGAAGCCAGAGTCCGCGCGCATACGGGGCCAACCAACGATGTTTTACGCGAGCTAGTGCACGACTGGTGGGCGCAAATCGGCTCGACCAAATTGGGCGGCATTACCAAGCTAATGATGTCCGAAGCGGGTAATTTCCCTGAGCTGGCCGCTTTTTACCATGATGAAGTGGTGGTCAGGGGCATGGCACTGTTTGCATCCGTGATTCAGCGCGGCATCAGCTCTGGCGAGTTTCGGCCAGTTTCACTGGATGTGGTGCCGCGTTTAGCCTGCGCGCCGGTCATTATGTTGATGCTTTGGCAAAATTCATTTGACCTGTGCGGCACAAACCAGCTTGATCCAGTGACTTATCTGAATGCGCATACCGATATGCTGATCCTCGGGCTCACCAATTTCCAGACCGACACGAGCAACCCAACCGCTGCGTCGACACGAGCGCGCTCGACCCGCAAATTTGCCCACAAAGTTGCAAAGAGTGAGAAAAACTAGCGAACATAAATACGCTGTGGCCGCTATTTGCTAAAATCGCCATTGCTAAAATGTGCAACATTTTTTCTACTGTCGTCACTACCGCCGCCGCCGCCATTAATGCCTTAGCTTAATCTCAACTTAATAAATGACCGCGACCCACAATATGGATTTTGAAAAAGCCCGTTTTCTGATGGTTGAGCAACAAATCCGCACGTGGGAAGTGCTTGATCAAGACGTGCTTGATCTGTTGTTCGCGGTAAAACGCGAAGATTTCGTCCCAGTCGCCTACCGGTCGCTGGCGTTCGTTGACATGGAAATTCCGCTCGATCATCAGCAAACGATGATGACGCCCAAGCTGGAGGCGCGCATTTTGCAGGAAGTAGCACCCAAATCGGATGAGCGCGTGCTGGAGATCGGGTCGGGCAGCGGCTACCTTACCGCGCTATTGGCGAAACAAGCCGAGAGCGTTATCAGCATTGATATCTTTCAGGATTTTTCGCTGGCGGCAGCGGCAAAACTGGCGCGTATCGGTGTTACCAATGTTCATCTGAAAACCGGTGATGCGGCTGAATCAGCCGTCAATATCCTGGCTTCACACGAGACTTTCGATGTCATCGTGCTCACAGGATCTGTGCCGATGCTGCCTAAGGCGTATCTGGATATGCTCAACCTTGATGGCCGCCTGTTCGCGGTGGTGGGCGACGCTCCCGCCATGAAGGCGACACTTTTTACCAAAACTGGCGATACCGCGTTCACTACAGATGATCTGTTTGAAACCGTACTCATGCCGCTGGTTAACGCGAAGCAACCGTCGCGATTTGAATTCTAGGCATTGAGCATGGCAACTTCCTATAGCCAGATTACGGTAACGCAACTGCATGAGATGTTGCAATCAGCCGACCATACAAAACCGGCGCTGCTGGATGTTCGCGAGCTTTGGGAATGGCAACTGGCGCGAATTCAGGGTGCCGAACATTTGCCGATGGGACAGATTCCAGGAGCAGTCGAAAATCTTGACAAAATTCGTCCCACAGTCGTAATTTGCCATCATGGCACCCGAAGTCTGCAAGTCGTCGCATTTTTGCAGCGCCAGGGGTTCACAAACTTGCATAATCTGGTGGGTGGAATTGATGCCTGGGCTCGCGAAATTGATTCCAAGGTTGCGTTGTACTAATCACGGCAGGCAGCCCGGCAGATGTTTGTGGCTAAAGTGTATAAATCCATAAACGTAATGATTAGGGTCCAAGGCAGAAATACCGTTTTAAGCAGAAATAATTTTAAAAGCAGCAACCTGCAGGCTGACCACCGCAGCCGTAGCGGCAACAGAATCCAATCCCCCTAATACCTAAAATATTTTTTCCCCAGGAAAAATCATAATGAAATTAAAAAGCGTTTCCTTCCTGACATTCGCGCTCCTCTTCGGGACACCCGTATTTAGTGCCGATCTCATCGATGTTTATCGCGATGCGCTCGCGCAAGATCCGGTGTATGCGTCTGCCCGCGCCGCGCTCGAAGCGAATCGCGAAGTTCTGCCGCAGGCGCGCAGCGGTATCCTGCCGAATATCTCGGCCTCGGGAAATTTCTTCCGCAACGAGCGCGACAGCAGGGGTGTATCCAGCGGCTACAACACCTATGGCTATTCTCTGAACCTCACCCAGCCGTTGTTCAGGAAGCAGGCCTGGATCGCCGTGGACCAAGCCGATTTGCAGGTAAAGCAATCTGAAGCGGCATTTGCGGATGTTCAGCAAAACTTGATCGTGCGCGCAGCACAAGCGTATTTTGATGTGCTGCTGGCGCAAGATAACGTAGCGCTTTCGTCCACACAAAAAACTGCGTTCTCCGAACAGTTGGCGCAAGCCAAACGTAATTTTGAAGTCGGCACTGCGACCATTGTGGATTCGTATGAAGCCCAGGCGCGCTACGACTTGGCCGCGTCAAAAGAGATCTCGGATCAAAATGATTTGGAGATTAAACGGCAGGCGCTGCAACAGCTGGTCGGCAAACTGAACGCTACGCTCGCGCCCTTGCGAGATAACGTGGCATTGGCGTTGCCAGATCCGGCCAATATGGAAGCATGGGTTAGCAGCGGCGAACTGGTGAGCCCGGTGATTGCGCAATTTCGTGCCGCCAGCGAGATCGCCAAGAAAGATGTAGATCGCAACCAGGCAGGGCATCTGCCGACGCTTGATTTAGTGAGCAGCTTCGGCGATAGCCGGTTGCCCGCTGTGAATTTTTTAGGCCAATTGGACGGTACGCAATCAACCAAAACCACGCAGATTGGGCTGCAACTGACGATCCCGATTTACCAGGGTGGCGGCATCAATTCAAAGGTTCGTCAATCCATATCGAACCGCGAAAGGTCGGCGCAGGATCTAGAAAACACCCGGCGAACCGTCGCGCAAAGTGTGCGTCAATCATTCCTCGGCGTAAAGAATGGCGTCGCGCAAGTGAAGGCGCTGGAAGCCGCGTTGGTATCGAATCAATCATCTCTTGATTCAACCATTTTGGGTAAAGAAGTCGGGGTGCGTACCAACGTTGACGTTCTAAACGCACAACAACAATTGTTCCAGGCGCGCCGCGATTTGCAGCAAGCCCGTTACAACACCATCTTGAGCCAGCTGCGTTTAAAGTCTGCGGTAGGCCGTTTGCAAGAGGAAGACCTGGCGGAAGTGAATCGCTTGTTACAGAAATAAGCTCAAGCATGCTGAGACGGTGACGGCTGCGTCACCAGTTGCAACAACATACCTTCTAGCGCCCTCACCGTACTCACATCGTCAAACAGCGCTGCTCTGCCCGCGAGAACGCGTGCACGCAGGTCACGCAGGCGTTGCGGGTCGCTTGCCAGGGCCACTGTGGCAGCAACATATTCGTCATCAGAACGCGATATTAATTCTGGAATATTCATAATACTGAGCATCGCGCTTGTCTGTCGCCCGCGCATCATGCTTCCCTCGTACGCCACCACCGGTGCGCCGACTGCGAAGGCGTCGAAGCTTGAATTGCCGCCCGAAAAATGCGTGGTGTCGAGCACCAAATCGGCGGCTTCTACCATGCCTAAAAAATTTTCATAGGTCATCGACGGCAACATCAGCAACGTCGATTGCGGGTCGACACCGTAAGCCCGCATGGTGGCGCTGATGCGCTTTACAAAAGTGTTATTCAGGTGTGGTGACATCGACTCAAAAAATGCGACGGTGCAGCTGGGCAGTTCGCGGGCAATACGCGCGACTAGAGTATCCATGTTCGGCAAAACTTTGAACAGCCGCTGCACACAAAGCAGGAATGGCGTGTTACGCGCGCTCAGCATGGCCGGCACCGTGCGACGGGAAATATCAGGCATGGGATAGCAGACGCCCAGCTTGGGCAGGCGGATCAGCTTTTCGCTATACGAAACCTGTGCATCATCCGGTTCTGCCGCATCGGCCGTCAAATAGTAATCAATGCTGGAAAGCCCGGTCGTCACCGGATGTCCATAGGCAACGCACTGCACCGGCGCCAGCCGCATTGCCGCAAGCAATTGGGCGTGAGGATGCATGCCAACATCGAGGTGAATCAGCACATCCAGCTTTGCGGCAACAATGGCTGCTGCAAACGCGGCCATGTCGTGCGGCGCGTTTGAAAAATGCGCGGCTCCTGCGCGGATTTTATCGGTTACGACGTCACTTATTTCGCCGCTGTGCCAGACAAACGACTCGAATTTTGCCTTATCCAGTTTGGTAATCCATGCGCTGAAAAAATAGCCGACGCTGTGTTTACGCAAATAGGCGCTGGTAAAACCGATTCGTAAACGCTGCCCATGCGCACAGCATTTCCAGGACAGCAGCTCACAGAATTGCGGATAGGCTCGTTTTACCACGTGCTCAACCACGCGCGCAAACCGGAGCTGTAGCAAGGTGTTATCGACATCTTGATAATTCAAATAAAACGCCGTGTGTGCAGACACTGCCGTCAAGGCTTCCGCTATTAACCAATCGTCGCTGGCCAGCAATCGCGCTTCAATTTTTTCCAGCCCGGTAATCCATGCAGCACGGCTTTCGGCAATATGTCGCTGGCTTTCATACAGCGGCGGAAGTGCTAAATCGCGCTCAAATAAAATTTTCAACCAATCTGGACGCAGCGCCTCAACCTCATTCAGAGTTTGCCGGCCATGGGCAAGATCACCATTGGCAATTTGCGTCACGCCCAGGTCATATTGAAGCTGGGGAATATTGGGATGTAAATAATTCGCGCGCGCGAGCGACACCACCGCAGCGCCGGAATCCCCCGCCAGCAGTTGCGCATGTCCCAATGCTTCCCAGGATTCATAAGCAGCGGGCTCAGACGCCACTGCGCATTTGCCCGCAGCAATCGCTTCAACATATCGCCCGAGGCCCGTTAATACCAGCGCCATATTAATATCAGCCGAGGGGTCGTTCGGCATTAACTTTTTGGCTTTTTCCAAATAAACGAAAGCCTGCCCGAATTCGTTTGCGGCACGCAACAAGTTACCGATATTGGTTAGCGCGGGTGTAAAGTCCGGCTTGAGCGCCAGCACGCAGCGATAGAGGTTTATCGCCTTCGCGCGCTCGTTTGTATCATCGTAGGCAAGCGCCAAATTAAAGGCGGCCTCGACGTAATCAGGCTTGATCGCCAGCGCCCGCTCAAACGCCGCGATCGATTCAGCGTAATTGCCCATTGCGCGCAGCACCAGGCCAAGAGTGCCCAATGCAGGAAAAAACTCAGGCTGAAGCTGAATCGCGCGGCGCAAATATTGTTCTGCATCCGGCAGACAATTAAGTTGATAGCTGGCCAGCGCGCACGCATAGTTTGCTTGCACGTTAGCGGCATCCAAAGCAAGCGCCGATCGAAAACTTATGTCGGCTCCTCGCGCATCACCTGACTGCAAAAGCTGCATGCCCGCTTGCAGGTGCGATATGAGCTGCGAGAATATTGGCGGCGTTGACATGCTATTCGATCAAATCGGAAATAAGGTTAACCGTCTTTTCAGTCGCGCCGCGATGCGCCGCAGCAAATTCAAGCGCGCAGACCGACATTGCCGCGCGCCGTCCGGCATTATCGAGCAATTCTTTGGCGGTCAAAACAAGCTGTTCCGCATCGTTCACACCAATCATCGCGCCAGCGGCCACCGCCGCACTCGCCGCTTCGGCAAAATTAAACGTGCTGGGCCCCATCAATACTGGCTTGCCCAGTGCGCAAGCCTCAATCAAATTGTGCCCCCCCACCGGCACCAGGCTTCCGCCGACAAATGCAACATCAGACAGCGCAAGATAGGCAAACATTTCGTTCATTGAGTCGCCCAGCCATACCTCCGTGTCCTCGATAACTGCTGCATCCGACTCTGTAACCGTACTCCTTCGCTGAACGCGTAAACCAGCTTTAACCATTAACGCAAATACATCATCAAAGCGTTGCGGATGGCGCGGCACAATAACCAACAGCGTTTGACGACGCGCGGTAGCATCAAACACATTTTTATAAGCAGCGGTAATCAGCACCTCCTCGCCGTCGCGGGTACTGGCAGCCAGCAAAACTCGACGCGATCCTATTTGCGCTTTCCAGCGCTTTCCAAGTGCGACCTGATCCAGGCTCGGCTCAATATCAAATTTCACATTGCCGGTCACCTCTACATTGCTGGCACCGAGCGTGGCGAAACGTTGTGCGTCTGCGGCGGATTGCGCCGCAATTTGATTCATCGACTGCAGCGCTTCGCGAATAAGCCCGCGTACCGGTGCAAAACGCGCATAGCCCGCTCGCGAGCGTTCGCTCATGCGTGCATTCACCAGCAATGCCGGAATGTTTTTATCTAGGCAGCCTGCCAGCAGATTCGGCCAGATTTCAGTTTCCATCACCAGCAGCGCACATGGATCAAAACGCCGGAACAGATTACGGTGCGCCCACGGAAAATCGTAAGGCAAATAGACAATCCTCGCCACGTCTCCAAATAGTTCCGTCGCCGTAGCGCGGCCTGTGGCTGTCATGCAGGTGATAAGTATTGGGCGTTGCCCAAACCGTGCGTGCAGTGCTGCGATGATCGGCGCCGCGGCCCGCGCTTCGCCCACCGACACTGCGTGAATCCAGATTGCGCCTGATAATGTGGGCTCGCTAAAATCACCAAAACGCTCGCTGACGTGCTGCCGATATCCTGGCTCACGACGACCACGCAGCCACAGCCGCAGCAAAACCAGCGGCGTGGCGAAAATTAACAATAATGTGTATAGAAATCGCAGCATCACTATTCTGGGAGCGGCAAATGAGCCAAAAGTGCTTTAAACACCTCTTCTACGCTAGGGGTTGATAATTGATTTGGTGTACCGCTGCCGAGATTTATCGCGTCAATGCCGCCATGCAATCCGGTTAACGCGGGTTGCGTGGCGACGTAAATTCCGACGGTCGGGCGTTTGACGGCAACTGCCAGGTGCGCGAGTCCGGTATCAACCCCCACCACCCCTGCGGCATGCGCGAGTAACGCTGCCGCACTCCTCAAATTCATGGCGGGTGCGACTGTTGCGTGGCTCAGCGTCGCGGCCACTTTCGCACTCACATTTTTTTCGTGTTCATTGCCCCAAGGCAGCGCCACATTGAAGCCGTGCGCGTTCAGCTTTTTGCCCAGCGTCGCCCAATTTGTCAACGGCCATTCCTTATCCGCGCGGCTGGTGGCATGCAATAGTACGACATAGGGCCGGCCTGACAGCCAAGCAGGGCGTGGCGTTCGAAGGCTCAAGCCATAGTCTGCCGGACTCGTGATTTTATAGCCCATCGCGGCGGCCACCAATTGCCGGTTGCGCTCAACCGCGTGCTGCTTCACCGCGATGTCAAATGCGAAATCATAAAATCGTGATGCAAATGGCTCGCGCGCAGCTGCCTTGTTATAGCCGGAAATAGGCTGGCCTGCAGCGCGCGCGATGACCGCACTTTTGACCAGGCCCTGAGTATCAATCACGCCATCGTAGCGCTGGCAGGCCAGTGCGCGGCGCTCGCCCACCAGGTCTACCCAGCGAGCGGGCTGCCACCACTGGCTTTTCAGTGCGCGCAAATGGATCGGGAAAACGCGTTTCACCGAGGGGTGTAACGAAACCAGATCCGCGTACGGCGCATCCGTCGCCCAATCGATTTCGATGCCCGGAAACGCCCGCGCAAGATCGGTCACCACGGGTAAATTGTGGATCACATCACCCATCGAGGAAAGTTTGACTAGCAAGACGCGCACGCCGCATTTTAGCGGAGCACGAGCCAGAAAGTAACCCGCCGCGCGGGTAATGACGGTTTGAAACTATCGCATGGGGATTTTTTCGCTAACGCCTTACAATTGGAACAGGCTGTTTCTGAGTTCCTCCTGGTTCGTCCTAGTTCATTTTTAACCACCGCTTCTGATTTGTAATCTACGAAATCGACCCCCAAAGTGCCTGACCAAAAAATCCCCTTATCCGTTGTCATCATTGCCAAAGATGCCGCCAGCCAGATTGGCGCGTGCATTGAGAGCGTGAAATTTGCCGATGAAGTGTTGGTGGTCGATTCGGGCTCAACCGATGCCACGCGCGCGGTCGCCGACGTAATGGGTTGCCGCGTGATCGAAAAGGAATGGCTCGGCTTTGGTCGTCAAAAACAATTTGCGGTCAGTGCTGCGAAACATGATTGGGTGCTGTGTCTGGATATTGATGAGCGCGTATCGCCTGCCTTGAAAGCCAGTATCTGTGGCGTGTTTGAGCCATCACTCCAGCAGCGCCATGCTTATCGTATGCCCAGACGCAACCGATTTTTGGGCCGCTGGCTCGCGCACGGCGAAGGCTATCCTGATTGGTCGTTACGTCTGTTTGATCGAAATCACGCAAGCTGGAGCAACGACGAGGTGCATGAAACGGTAATCACCACGGCCGATGTGGGGCGGCTGCGCGGGGATCTCATGCACGACTCTGCCGAAGATGTGACCCTGTATTTGGCCAAACAAAATCGCTATTCCAGCCTGCATGCTCAGGCGCTCTATGGGCAGGGCGTACGTGCCGGGTATTTCAAATTATTTCTGAGTCCACTATCGAGATTTATCAAATTCTACTTTCTGCGCAAAGGGTTCCTGGATGGTGGCCCTGGTTTCGCACACGTCGCCATTGGCTGTTTTGCGGCGTTTGCGAAATATGCGAAATTGATTGAATTGTCAAAGAAATCGGCTACAGACGACCCGCGATGAAATAAAATTCCTAAAATTAGCGCTGTGTTCTCATCGTGCGTTCGATTCCAATTCCAATTACGATTTCTCTATGATCATAGTCACTGGCGGTGCGGGTTTTATTGGCTCAAATTTCATCCGGCAGTGGTTGGCCGAGGAAAACGAGCCCGTCCTCAATCTCGACAAACTCACCTATGCAGGCAATTTGGCGTCGCTCGCTGACCTTGCTACGAACACCAATTACCATTTCCAGCGCGGCGACATTGGCGACCGCGTAGCGATCGCACAGTTGCTAACCGCGACTCAACCGCGCGCGATTGTGAATTTTGCTGCAGAAAGCCATGTCGATCGCTCAATCCATGGCGCGGCTGAATTTATTGAAACAAATATTGTGGGCACTTTTAATTTGCTAGAAGAGGTGCGCGCCTATTTTTGGTCGCTGGCCGAGGATAAAAAAGCGGCCTTTCGGTTTTTGCATGTCTCCACTGACGAGGTGTATGGCTCGCTGAGTGAGGTCGCACCTGCGTTTACGGAAACCCATCGCTATGAGCCAAACAGCCCCTACTCTGCGTCCAAAGCCGCGTCAGATCATTTGGTGCGCGCGGCCCATCACACGCACAAATTGCCGGTGCTCACGACCAATTGTTCGAACAATTACGGCCCGTATCATTTTCCGGAAAAGCTCATTCCATTAATGATTTTGAACGCGCTTGGCGGCAAGCCGCTGCCGGTATATGGCGATGGTAGAAACGTGCGCGACTGGCTATACGTGACCGATCATTGCACTGCTATCCGCACCGTACTGGCGCGGGGTCGCGTCGGTGAGGTTTATAACGTCGGCGGTAAAAATGAGCGCACCAATATGCAGGTTGTCAATACGATTTGCGCACTGCTGGACGAGATGCAGCCCCGCCCTGATGGTAGATCTTATGCGAGTCAAATCGCATTCGTCAAAGACCGCCCAGGTCACGATCAGCGCTATGCGATTGACGCCACCAAGCTCGAATCAGAATTAGGCTGGCGCGCCACTGAAACCTTTGATTCCGGCATTCGTAAAACCGTCGCATGGTATCTCGCGAACGATACGTGGGTGCAATCTGTAGTGAGCGGCGAATATCGGCAGTGGCTTGAAACACAATACAACAATACCGGAGCATCGCCATGAATCGCAAGGGCATCATTCTCGCTGGCGGCAGTGGCACGCGCCTCTATCCGGTAACCCAGGTCGTATCAAAACAACTGCTGCCGATTTACGACAAGCCGATGGTGTACTACCCACTCTCGACCTTGATGCTGGCGGGCATCCGCGACATTTTGATTATCTCTACGCCGCACGACACACCACGATTTCAGGAATTGCTCGGTGACGGGACAAAGTGGGGTATGAATTTAACGTATGCGGTGCAGCCCTCGCCAGATGGTTTGGCGCAGGCCTTTATTATTGGTAAATCGTTTATTGGCGACGCACTGTCCTCGCTGATTTTAGGTGACAACATTTTTTACGGTCACGATTTTTCAGCGCAACTTCAGCGCGCTTCAGCGCGGGCCGAGGGTGCGACCGTGTTCGCCTATCGGGTACATGACCCGGAACGTTATGGCGTGGCAGAATTTGATACGGCAGGCAAAGTGATCTCGCTGGAAGAAAAGCCAGCCAAACCAAAATCCAGTTATGCCGTGACCGGTATCTATTTCTATGACAAAAACGTGTGCGAATTGGCGGCAAACTTGAAGCCCTCATCGCGCGGTGAATTAGAAATTACCGATTTGAATCGATTGTATCTGGAGCGAGGCGAACTCAATTGCGAAGTAATGGGACGCGGCATGGCGTGGCTCGATACCGGTACCCACGAATCACTATTGGAAGCATCGCAATACATCGAAATTATCGAGCGGCGACAAGGCTTGAAAGTAGCTTGCCCGGAGGAAGTTGCCTATCGTCAAGGCTGGATCGGGGCCCAAGCAATTGAAGCGCTGGCGGCACCGATGCTGAAAAATAGTTACGGCCAATATTTGATCGCGATGCTAAAAGAGAAGCTGCAGGGATGAAAGTCATTGATACCGCCATTGCCGACGTAAAAATTATTGAGCCTGCGGTGTTCGAGGATGAACGCGGCTTTTTTTACGAAAGCTACAACCGCGATAAATTTACCAAAGCAACGGGTTTGACATCTGATTTTGTGCAGGACAATCACTCGCGGTCGGCGGCGGGCGTGGTGCGTGGATTGCATTACCAAATTCAACATGCACAGGGCAAACTGGTTCGTGTGACCGCAGGCGAAGTATTTGATGTTGCAGTCGATATTCGTCGCGCTTCTCCCACTTTCGGCAAGCATATTTCAGTGCTGTTATCAGCTGAAAATAAGCGTATGTTGTGGGTGCCCGATGGGTTTGCGCATGGCTTTATGGCGCTCACTGATGATGTGGAATTTCTCTATAAAACCACCGACGTCTGGTTTAAAGAGCACGAGCGCACCTTGTTATGGAACGATCCTGCGCTTGAAATCGCATGGCCATTAGAGCGCGTCAATTATCAGCCGCGCGTCAACGCCAAGGATGCGGAAGGCTCGCTCTTCAAAGATGCGGACTGCTTCGCTTGAAAATTTTAATCACCGGGAAAAATGGTCAGCTCGGCTATGAACTTGCCAACAAGTTTTCGACGGCGCACGATGTTATTTCGCTTGACCGCCGCGAGCTCGACTTATCGCAACCGGATCAAATCGTGAAAACAGTTCGCTCGATCAAACCCGACTTGATCCTTAACGCGGCTGCCTACACCGCCGTCGATCTTGCGGAGAAAGAAGCAGGTCTTGCCGTCGCAATCAACGGCATCGCGCCCGGCGTGCTGGCGGAGGAGGCAAATCGTTTGGACGTGCCGATTGTTCATTACTCGACCGACTATGTGTTCGACGGCAGCGCGACCAGGCCGTATATTGAAACTGACCCCGTAGCACCAATGGGCGTCTACGGGAAATCCAAACTGGCCGGTGAAATTGCGGTGGCCTCAATCGCCCGGCATCATCTGGTGCTGCGCGTGAGCTGGCTGTATGGCAATCGGCGACAAAATTTTATGTTGACGATGCTGCGGTTGATGCGGGAGCGCGAAAACCTGAGCGTGGTGGACGACCAAATCGGTTCGCCTACTTGGGTGCGTTTGGTTGCGGATACCACTCAGCGCGCGCTTAATTTTGAAGCCGATAAAGCAGAGATCACAATTGCAGACGGGCTCTATCATATTGCTGCCGGCGGCGTGACGTCCTGGCATGGATTTGCCTCAGCAATTCTTGCCAGCACCCAAGATTCTGCTCGACGGGTCGAAAATATTCGCGCTATTTCGACCCGTGAATATCCAACACCAGCCAAGCGGCCGGCCTATTCGGTGCTCAATTGCGCCAAAGTTGAAGCGGCACTCAGGATCAAAATGCCTTCCTGGGACTCGCAGTTGCTGGCCTGTATCACCGAACAACAAGGCGAGAAGCAAGACGAGCAGCACCGGCCGATGGTAAGATAGAAGATGTTGTAAAACGCATCACGTAGGAAAGATGCGCTCGTAGCTCATTTGGATAGAGTATCGGCCTCCGAAGCCGAGGGTGGCTGGTTCGAATCCAGTCGAGCGCACCAAATTGTGTTTTGATATCAATCAATGAGCACCACCTCCATGAATTGATGGGAGGCGAGATTGTCTTAAGTGGACATTCTTGGGACAATAACGCCTCACAACTTGAGGCGGCTCAGTTTTTTGAGCAACGTGGCCGATGGACCGATTTCAATGGAACGGTTCCTCGTCTCTCCATTCCGCGAAAGAGCGAGAAATTGCGCGGCTTACTTCTGCACAGGAGTTGGCTCATGACCGCTACCATCAAACACGGCGACGGCGACCAAGCAAAAATCCGTCGAAAAGGTTTCACATCCGTCAGCAAAACCTTTCCTTCACGCAAACTCGCGAATGATTGGGGCATTAACACTGAATCGGAGATGCTTCGAGGTTAATATATTTGCCGAGATTCGGCTGAAAATACGACACTTTGTGAAGCGTTGGAACGTTACGCGACCGAAGTTACCCTAGAAAAACCAGGGGCTTACACGGAGCTGTAGCGAATACGCTTTTTACAATCTCAGTCGCTCGCTGACCACTCCTTGAGCAGTCGTCGGCCTGCTGATTTCATCAAGTATCGAGGCGAACGTCGTCAGTCTTTGCGAGTAAATTTATCAAAAATAGATAAAAAACTTGCTGAATCTGCGCGGCGACGCAAAGATTTATCGAGCCTCCCACCGAAGTTTTTTGTTTCAGATTGCACGGTGGGAAATGAGCTTCGACTCATTTCTCATATGTTCAACATAGCAAAACGCCGGTGGAATATTCATGCGGAAAACCCAATCCAGTCCATTGAATTGCCCCCTGAAAGCGAATCACGAAGCATTAGAATTGAACCGCGCCATTACACAAAACTCATGGCGGCGTTTTATACTTTTAAGAATTCGTTTATTAGGCCTTTCATGCTTTTTTGATTAAGACGGCACTGCGACGGGGCAAAGTACTTTCCTTGCTGTGGGAGGATGTTTGGCTTGAGAAGCGATTCATACTGTTGCGTAAAGGTAAAGATCAAAAGGCGAGGCAAGTACCGCTCTTAACAGCTGCCGTGTCGTTGCTTCAAGCTTTACCGAGAAGCGCAGATGGCCCACATATTTTTCTAATCACTGGAAACGTTGTGAAATTATCGATGCGCGACGCCATTAATCGTGCGGGACTGACGGGCAGCGGTATTTGTACACATACCTTTCGTCACGAAGCGTGCAGCCGTTCGGGGGATCTTGGATTCACACCGGTTCAGATCGCTGCGGTATCAGGCCATAAATCGTTGCAATTAATGGCTCGATACACTCACGTCAACGTGCGGGAAATTGGCGAGAAATTGGGATAGACAGAGAATGTTATTTTCAAATTTTGGTAGCGTGATTTCATCTCACCAAAATTTTTTATCAACGGCGATATAAAAATGCGCCGCTCTAATGCGCTGAATTGTGAGGCGATGCTCAACATCACTCAGCCAATTGGAAAGTGGAACGATTCCACGTTCGGCGCGGCGTCTTAAGACGATGTTGTCGACTACCTAAATTGGTAGGTGGTAAAAAGTTGGCTTTCGATAAACGGGGGTGCGGCATAAAACTTGGACGACTTGGTGTTAGCTCATCTATTCATTCGAAGACCGCGTTCGCGCTATTGGGCTCTACATCGAGCTGGGGGAATGCACTGGAGCGACCATTCGGCAATTGGCGTCAACACATCCGTACATTTAATCGTCAAACTTGAGTTTCTGTTTTTTGGCGTGAGCTTCTGTCAGTGCTTGCTGTTCTTTAATACAGGCTTCCGTCAATGCCGCCGCTGTTTTGCATTCCTTAATATGATGCACTGAAATAAGGTCCAAACTGCGATATATAAGCAGACAATCGCAACAATCTCTTGCCAAGTAAAACCCTGCAAAAACGTCGATGTCTTGACATCATTAAGCGTTAGAACTGCGAGTAATCCCGAAAATATACTTAATAGGATCCCCCATTTTAGGATTTCTTTAGTTTTGCACTGAAAATACGTCCAGCCGGTTATTAACAGTACAACCAGAATAAAGGCATAAATCATCGATTTAACTAACATTTGGCTCCTATGCTTTTAAGGCTCACCAGAGTTTAGGCAGGATAACCAAATTCAATTCTCCGAGTTCTATCTGCGCATTCTGTTGAACGTGAACAGAGATTGTGCTCGAACATAAACGCCGGAACGGCGTTTAGTGCTGGTATTTAGTTTTTACTTCAGTTGTTCACGTTGGGTCAAGTTTTTTTCGTTTTTGCATGGAATCTCCGGGCATTTCGATGGGGCCGGCACGGCGAAAAATTCGATCCAGAATGGCGTCAGCCAGGTTGGGGTTGCCGATGACGTCGTGCCTGCTGATGCCAAATTTACCCAGCGTGCTGAGTTTAATTGGCCCGGGTAAAAATGCAAAATAGCGCTCAGGGCTTGTCTTCCACAACGACAACCCCGGGTCACTAGCTTTTCGATATCTGCGTCAATTTTACATCGGCACCAACTGGCGCTCGTTGCATCCGCGATTGAGCAGGCAAAGATTCCCCTGCTGACCAGCGGAAGAGGTAAGCTGATCACTCGTTCAGTCTCCGCAAATCAAAAACCGCGACGTAAACACGCAAAGGTAGATATCTAGGATATGTGTCAAAAACACGTCAGCGCCAACAAGGTTGACATCATGGGCATGCGGACAATTTTTCGCGTTTGTCTTTCGATTTGTTTTTTCATCCTTTCTGTCGCGTGCCTTGCTATCGAGGTTCCTAGCGAACAGCTATCGCAGGATAAATCTGTTGTCGCCCCGCACTCACACGAAAAGGAGACGACCAAAATTCGCGAACACCATTTGAAACGGCTTAATGACAGACTGACGATAGCGCCGCATGAACTTCGTGAAAGTTGCAAATATGAGTCGGAAATATCGACACGCCCTCCGGAAAAACGAGTGGTGCTGACGTTCGACGATGGTCCCGAACCCGTCCAGACCGAGTTCATTCTCCAAATCCTTAAAACGTATGACATAAAAGCAACGTTCTTTCTGATCGGAAGTAAGGCGAAGAACCACCCAGAGTTGGTTGCGCAAATCAGGGCTGCCGGACATCATACAATCGCAAATCATTCATGGGATCATCCCAATTTCCATGAGATCAATGTTGCTACGCAGAAAGGCGAGGTGTTAAAGACCGAAGAGTTTTTGTCCAACAATCAAATGTCCAAGCTATTTCGGTACCCATATGGGAACTCGTCTTGCAAGACCAATAAGCTGCTGCTATCCCGGGGTTACAGAATCGTGGGCTGGCACGTTGATTCATGCGACTGGGCGTTTGATCATGCCGGTAATGTAGATGAGAAAGAAGCGCTTTCCTGCGGAGTACTTGCCCATAATCGAGCGGATTTCGTCAACCACGTCGTGTCGTCGGTTAGAGGTCATAACGGAGGTATCGTCCTTCTGCATGAGATCCACCCCAACACATTGAAGAAGCTGAACGAAATAATCATCCGTCTACTTGACAGCGGGTTTGTTTTTGGCAGTATAGAAGACGACGACTTCAAACCTTCACTCCGGTAGCGTAATCACTATCTCGGCGGGTAGCATGTCGAGAATTGACTAATATTGACTGACGGCTTTTCCGAAGGCCATTCCCTTATGAAACAGGCGCGACTTGCGAACGTCCGAAGAGGGTCGCATTTCGCCGGTCATTTTGGCTGCAGAGCGCGGCTGGATTTTGTCATTCAGAATGTCGCCCCTAGTAAGATAAATTTTTCATTAACCACTATTAGCAGTCGCATTACTCACATAAGGGGTGGAGCAACATGAAACTGACAAAGAACTTGGGAATGATATTGCTCGGCGTTTGGCTCACCCTGAATGGGCTAATCGTATTGCTTGGTTTGTAGTGGTCAAGTAATTTCAGACAGCTTGATAGATTTTTTGATGTCGATTCACGCTCGAAAGCGTTGGGTGACATGTTGCCCAGGGTTGAGTGCAGCCTGATGTTGTTGTAAAAGCCCACCATGTAGTCAGCGATATCGT
>ENA-OFDM01000033-OFDM01000033.1-metagenomes-genome-assembly--contig:-NODE-33-length-54654-cov-3.230590_pt1 | contig 54654 bp, 53 predicted proteins | sample MGYA00153385_OFDM01 | MGnify analysis MGYA00153385
TAGTGAACGACACCGCCATCGTTGGGAGTTTAATAATAATTATTTAAATGATTTTGAGCAGGCAGGTATGCTTGCCAGCGGTAGAAATCCTGCCAGTAAATTAGTGGAGATAGTCGAACTAAAATGCCATCCATATTTTATTGGTGTTCAGTATCATCCTGAGTTAAAGAGTACGGTTGAAAATCCACATCCATTATTTGTAAATTTTGTAAAAGCTGCAGGGGCCTTTGCAGAGCTTAAAATAAAAATGCAAATTTCTAAAGGCGAAACGATTCATTCATGATGCAAAAGTTGAGCATGGATGATCTGAATAGGATCAGTCCCGAAGAATTTAGGCGATCGGAAAAAACACCGGTGATTGCTGTGTTGGAAAATATAAGAAGCGCTTATAATGTTGGCAGTGTTTTTAGAACAGCTGATGCATTTTTATTAGAAGCCATTTATATAACAGGTTATACCTGCACGCCTCCTCACAAAGAAATAAAAAAGACTGCTCTCGGAGCAGAAGATACTGTAGAGTGGAAACATTTTGCCAATGCTGCAGAAGCAATTATCAGCTTAAAAGAGCAAGGTTTTAAAGTTTATGCAGTAGAGCAGGTGGTGAACAGTATTGCTTTGCAAAATTTAAGTTTATCAGCCAAAGAAAAGGTTGCATTTGTTTTTGGGAATGAGATTAGTGGAGTAGAAATAAGTACTATTGCTTTGTGTGATGGATGTGTAGAAATTCCGCAGTTTGGCACTAAGCATTCTTTAAATATTGCTACGGCAACAGGTATTGTGTTGTGGGAAATAGTAAGGACGAGAAGTTAGATTTCACAAATAAAAAGTTGAAGGCCACCTTAAGTTAGCAACAAAAAAATACTATAATTTCTTACATGCCATCCATAAAAAATTATCTTTCTCTTGTAAAGTTTTCTCATACCATTTTTGCAATGCCTTTTGCAATAATTGGATTTTTTTTAGGAGTCAATCGATTGAATCATTTAAATCAAAAACCTAACAATTCTTCCTTTATTAGCACATTAGCAAATTATCACATTGTTACATTTGCACTTGTTCTTATTTGCATGATCACTGCCCGATCGGCAGCTATGGCATTTAACCGTTACCTCGACAGACGGTTTGATGCGAAGAATCCTCGTACTGCAATCCGTGAAATACCTGCGGGTATTGTCTCCGAAAAAAACGCTTTGTTCTTTACCATTTTAATGTGTGTGTTGTTTGTGATTTGTACTTTTTTTATAAATACTATTTGTTTTTACTTATCGCCGGTTGCATTGTTTGTAATTCTGTTTTACAGTTATACAAAACGTTTTACTTTTTTATGTCATTTAGTTTTGGGCGTAGGTTTAAGCCTGGCACCAATCGGCGCTTACTTAGCAGTAACTGGTGCTTTTGCCTTATTGCCTGTTTTATTTTCTGTTGCAGTGGTTTGTTGGGTAAGTGGTTTCGATATTATTTTTGCCCTGCAGGATGAAGCTTTTGATAAAGAAAACAATCTCTATTCTATACCTGCAGTAATGGGGAAAGCAAAGGCGCTTAATATTTCTTCTTTGCTGCATTTGTTGAGTGCAGTCGCTGTTATTTATGCAGGATTTTATGGGCATTTCAGTTGGTTTTATTGGCTTGGTACAGCAGTGTTTTGTGGTATGCTTATTTACCAGCACGCCATTGTAAAACCTACCGATTTAAGCAGAGTAAATATTGCATTTATGACTGCTAATGGCATTGCATCAGTTGTGTTTGCCGTTTTTGTATTGTTGGATTTATTTTTACTGCATTAGTTTTTGTGCGTTCATCTTTTATTTTTTGAATTAGCATTTGCTCGGGCTCTACATTCCTACCTTTTTATTCGGTGAAGCTATGTAAAAAGACCGCCTGAAAGATGAAGTCGGGCAGGGATATCCATTTCTATCCCGCCGATCTTAAGTAGTATAACTTTTATCAACTTTTATAGTGAGATGTTGAAGTATATTATATTTAAATGAACCCAAGTTTAAATGTTGAAAAAGATTTAATATTGAAGGGCTGGGGGATTGCTGCGCAAATCCTTTTGCTGCCTTTGAGCAAAAGATTGCAGCGAAAAGCCCGAACTAAAGTTGATCAAAGATTCTTTGATTACAGCCCCAAAAAAATGACAAGCAATAAATTTTATATTTATCATTGCCTTTCACCATTCACTATAATTATTTACCAATAATACTATCCACACTCACTTTGCCGGCTCCTACAAAAAGCAAAACCACAAAACAAATTAAAAATAAAGTAGCTACCTGACCCTCACCTAAAAAATCGTTGTTATGTGCTTTTACCAATGCTACGCTCATACAAATTATTAATGGTATACAACCAAGCCTTGTAAATAAACCAAGTACTACCAGCATGCTGCAGAAAAATTCTGCAAAAATTACCAATGCAGTTGAAGCTTTAGAACCTATGCCCATAAAGTTTATCATGTGTGCGGCAGTTTCATGAAAGTGAACCATTTTATCATAACCATGTACAAACATCAACCCACCGGCAACAATTCTTAAAAATAACATAGCTGTATTAAATGCACCTGCCGAATAATGTGTTGAAAGTAGTTTTCTCATTTTGATTAATTTTGGATTTTGGTTGGGATATGGTTTTAAAATAAATAATTCTTTTATCAAGTCTTTAACAGCTAAATAAAAATACTTTTCATTTGTTTACATTGCGCAATATCCGATTTTATTTATTTGTTATCGGTATAATTTTTGCCAAGCCAGCACTCAACGGCTAGCTAGCTTTTAACTTACAATTTTAACCAACTGATGTATAAACAATATCTTATTTCACTTTTAGCTGTAATGTTTACCTGTACTGTGTTTGCGCAACCTACACATGTATTTACAGATGATGAAAAAGATTATAAAACTGCAAAAGAATTTATTGCCAAAGAGCAGTATGCATTTGCTTATCCTTTAGTAAAAGAATTAAAATTAAAATACCAGCCTAATAAAAAAACAGATCATGCATATATAAATGATGACATTGATTATTACAATGCTTTGTGTGAATTGAAATTGCTTCAGGATATAGGAAAGGAAGATGCGATACTTTTTATAAACAGTGTGAATAATGAACCACGCAGGCAAATAATGAATTTTCATTTGGCACATTATTATTTTTTGAAAAATGATTTTCAAAATGCCATTACATCTTTTACTGATGCAGGTTTTGAAAACCTTAGCAACGACCAAATTGCAGATGCAAAGTTTGAAAAAGCATATTCTTATTTCAACCTAAAACAATTTGCAGAAGCCAAGCCTTTATTTAACGAAATACACCAGCTTTCTACCGGCAAATATTATATTCCTGCAAATTATTATTATGGCTTTATAAGTTATTACGATAAACAATACAGCGAGGCATTATCTGCTTTTAAGCTTGTAGAAACCTTTGATGAATACAAGGGTGTAGTGCCTTATTACATTGCTGAAATTTATTATTTTCAAGGTAAAAAAGATGAAGCTTTGCGCTATGGCGAAAGTGTATTAACCCGTAAAACTCAGTTGTTTTACGATAAACAATTGCGTCTCTTAATTGGTCAGATTTATTTTGAGAAAAAAGAATATGATAAAGCGCTGCCATTATTGGAAGCTTATGTAAACAGTGCTGATAAAGTATCTAAAGAAGTATTGTATGAATTAAGTTTTAGTTATTACACAGCCGGTAATACACAAAAAGCCATTGAAGGTTTTAAACAACTGAGCAGCGAAAAAGATTCAATGGGGCAAAATAGTATGTATCTATTGGGAGATCTTTATTTAAAAATCGGTCAAAAAGCAAATGCAAGAACTGCGTTTCAATACAGCTCATTTAACAGCAGCAATGCCTTGCAACAAAAAGTATCACGTTTTAATTACGCAAAATTATCTTATGAACTGGGTTATCAGGATGTGGCTTTAAACGAAATAAAAAACTATTTAAAAGGCTATCCAAACTCTGATTACGATATCGAAGCAAAAGAAATTTTGGTTTCCTTATTGGCACGAACAAATAATTTTACAGATGCACTTTCATTGTATCAATCTATTGAAAGACCTACGGTTCCGATGCAAAAAGTTTATCCAACAATATTATACGGCAAAGCCCTTGAGTATGTAAACGAACAACAACTAGCAAGGGCAGATGAGTTGTTCAAAAAAATTATCAGCGATGCAAACGCCGGTAAAAATGCAGATTATGCTAATTTTTGGCGTGGAGAAATTGCTTACCGCCAGCAACAATATGATGATGCAATTAGGTACCTAATAATATTTTTACAAAGTGGTGCGGTAAGCCAGGGCGAGGCAAACCAACAAACTGCAAAATATAATATTGCTTACAGTAGGTTTCAAAAAGAAGATTATAAATCGGCTTCCCAATATTTTGAACAGGTTGTAAAAAATGTAACAGCAACATCAAGCCCGCTTGAGCATGATGCATTTTTGCGTAATGCAGATGCCTATTATATGCAGAAAGATTTGCCCCGCGCAAATGCTATGTACGATGCTGCTATTGCTGCAGCCTCGCCACAAAGTGATTATGCTATGTATCAAAAAGCAATGATAGCCGGCATTAAAAACAGTACAGAAAAAATTTCTATTTTAAACAATATTAATAAGCAATATCCTAAGAGCACATTAAAGCAGGATATAAACATGGAGATAGCACTGACCTACATCGCTGATGAAAAATTTAATGATGCGTTACCATATTTAAATGCTGTGCTGGCATCTAACGATGGAGGTTTAAAACCAAGAGCATTGCTAAAACTGGGTCTTGCTTATTACAATAGCAGCAACAATAGTGAGGCTTTAAAAAGTTATTCTCAGCTGATAAAAACATATCCTCAATCTGCAGAAGCTGATGAAGCAGCGGACATCGTCAAAAGTATTTATGTAGAAGAAGGTAAGCCTGAAGAATATGTAAAATTGATGAATGAAAACGGCAAAAATATTTCCATGTTGGAGGCAGATTCACTTACATATTCAGCAGCATTTACAAAATATAATACGGGTGACTGTAGTGCTGCCATTTCAGGTTATAATAATTATATTTCTAAATATAATGCAGGTGCTTTTTTGATAGATGCATATTTTCAGCGTAGCGAGTGCTATCAAAAAGGCAAAGATTTTGCAAATGCCCTTATTGGTTATGCTTATGTAAATGCAAAAGGTAACAGCAAGTATTTTGAAAAAGCAACATTGGAGGCTGCACGTATATCTTATTTTGAATTGAAAAATTATGCAGATGCAAAAAAATATTTTGAATCGTTGAATATTAATGCTGTAAACCAGGATAATAAATTAGAAGCATTGCGTGGACTTGTGCGGAGTTTTTACCAGTTGAAAGATTATACAGAAGCATTTGTAGCTTCAAAGGAATTGCTAACCAAAAAAGGTTTGAGTACAGATGATAAATCTATAGGAAATTTAGTGTTAGGAAAATCAGCCCAAATTGCCGGCGATTTTACTGCTGCAATTGCAGCGTTTAAATCTGTTACAGCAATTAATAAATCTTTGTGGGGTGCTGAAGCCAGGTATGAAATTGCAAATTGTTTGTTCTCCCAAAATAATTTTGCAGCTTCTGAAAAAGCCGCGTTGGCAACTATTAAAGAAACCGGTTACGATGAATGGGTAACTAAATCATATATTTTATTGGGAGATATTTTCATGCAGCAAAAAGATTATTTTAATGCGAAAGCAACTTATGAAAGTATTGCAAAAAATGCATCTATTGAAAGTTTAAAAAAAGAAGCTCAAACAAAATTAGATAAAGCTGTCGCAGAAGAAAAATTACAATCTAAAATTAATAACTAGTATGTTTTTAAATAAAATATCAGGTAGAATTAATAGAATAATGCTGGTTGTATTTTGTAGTTGCTGCATGCTGAAAAGTTATGCGCAGGAACCAAAAAAAACACAATCAATTGATATAAATTCTTCTTATAAACCTGTACTAAAGAATGCTGTCAAAATTAATTTTGCCGGTTCTCAATTACCTGCGGATACTGCCGCACCTAAACTTGTTTATAAAATACCATCGCAAAACTTATTTTATGCTTACAGACCTATATCACTAAAACCCCTTGCGCTTGAGCAGGATAGCAATTTATATTTGGGCAACAGAAAGTTTTTAAAAATTGGTTACGGTAATTTTTCAACGCCTTACATTAGTGGGGGGATCAGTATTGGAGATGGAAAAAAAAGTTTACTTAACTTGACAGCAAATTTTATCAGCTCAAAAGGAAATATTGTAAACCAAGATTACAGTCAGGTAAATGTAAAGGCTGTAGGAAGTTATTTTTTCGATAAAAGGGAACTTTATGGCGGCTTGGAGATAAATGCAAATACGTATCATTTATATGGATACAATCATAAAGTTTTAAGTTTTAAAAAAGATTCTATACAGCAACAATTTCAGAATGTTACCTTAAGCGCCGGATTTAAAAATACACAACCTAATAATCTAGGCATAAACTACAATCCAAACGTTGAGTTGAGTTTATTTACAAATAAGGATAAGGTAAATGAAACAGATGCAATAATCATTTTGCCATTTGATAAAAATATTACGGAAAACTTTACAGCTAAAGTTGTTCTTAAGGCTGATCTAACAGATTATTCAACCCGTAACGTGTTTCCAAACAATATAAAATTCTCCAATAATATTGTACAGATAACACCATCGGTAAATTACCATAATGATATAATTAAAATAAATGCCGGTATTACCCCATCCTGGAACAATAAAAGGTATGAATTGATGCCGGATATATTTGGGGAACTGCAGGTAAAAGATAAAATCTTTGTGCTGCAGGCAGGTTGGGTAGGGCGTTTGGTAAAAAACAGTTACAAAAATCTTACAGAGATAAATCCTTATTTGTCGCCTGTATTTAGTCAGTTAAATACTAAAGAAACAGAATATTATGGTGGGCTAAAAGCAAGTTTTGCAAAACATTTTAATTTGAGTGCGAAAGTAGGGTTGGTTCAATATAAAAATTTACCATTTTTTATAAATGATACCGCTATAGATAATAAATCTTTTAAAATTAGTAACGAAGCAAGCGTTAATAACTTTAGAATTCACGGAGATATCGGTTATATTAATCAGGATAAATTTTCGCTTACGGCGGGAATCACTTTTAATGGATATACATCGATGATAAGCAACGACCGTGCATGGCATACAATGCCTGTGGAAATAAAAAGTTCATTAAGATGGTGGGCTTTTAAAACCGTTTTAATAAAATCTGATTTGTACATTTTTGATGGCAGTAATTATCTTGCAAAGGGTAATAAAGCTTTATCGATGAAAGGTGGTACCGATTTAAGTGCAGGTTTTGAAGTCAAAATAAATAAAAACTTTTCTGTTTGGGCTGATGCAAATAATATTTTAAACAGTAAATATGAGCGCTGGCATAACTATGAAGTATATGGGGCTAACTTTCTGGGAGGAATTTTATTGCGATTTTAATAAGTAAGTTTTATTATTGCATTATGCAAAAGCTCATAGCAAATTATCTTTTTCAATATGGCAATTGTGCCCTGCCACAAATCGGCATTTTGCATACAAAATCTGAACCTTCGGTTTCGATTTTTGGCGTTCAAAAAATTGATGCTCCTCTTACCCATATTTTATTTTCAAACGATATTACGGATAGTAAAAATCTTACCGAATACATTGCAGTAAATAAAAACATAAGTTTTGAAGAAGCAGCCTATCAGTTAAAAAATATTTCTTCTGAAATTTTAAATTTAAAAGAAGAAGCTCACTTTTCTATTCCCGGTGTTGGTGTTTTTACAAAAGCACTAAATGATAAACTCTCCTTCAAGGAAATTAAAGCGGATGATTTTTTTACACCGCCGGTTTATGCAGAACGGGTTATTCATCCGGACGATTCGCATGCAATTTTAGTTGGTGATAAAGAAACGGATAGGAATTCAATGACAGAACTCTTAACTGAAATGGTTCCTGTAAAGAAAAATAAATGGTGGATATGGGCAGTTGTTTTTTTTGTTTTATCAATTGTTTTAATTTTTATATACTTGAATAATAAAAATCAGAATAAATCTTTTGGTATTTCCCATGAATATAAATTGAACGAAGCTTCAAATAAATACAAAAATATTCCTTAATCGTATTTGTAATTTCTGAAATAATTTTAATGGTTACATATACATCGTGTCCGGTTTGCAAAAGCAATGAATTAGTAGAATTATTTTCAGCAAAAGATTATACAGTTTCGGGCGAATATTTTAGCGTCGAAGAATGCAAAACCTGCACTTTGTTATTTACCCAAAATGTTGCTGAACAAAATGAAATAGGCAGGTATTATGCTTCTGAAGATTATATTTCGCACAGTGATATACAGGCCGGTTTAGTAAATAGACTTTACCATTTAATCAGAAAAAAAACACTACAAAGTAAGAAGAAATTAATAGAAATAGAAACTGAAAAATCTAACAGAAATATCTTAGATATTGGCTGCGGCACAGGTGCTTTTTTAAATACCATGAAAACCGGAGGTTGGGAAATAACAGGTCTGGAACCTGATGAAACTGCAAGGGAAAAAGCTAAAACCCTTTATGGTATTGAACCACAGCCATCTAATAATATTTTCAATTTACCCCCTAATAGTTATGACGCAATAACGATGTGGCATGTGTTAGAGCATGTTCACCAGTTGCATGAGTACATAGGGCAATTAAAGAATATAGTGACTGATATAGGAAAAATATTTATTGCTGTTCCAAATTATACAAGCTACGATGCACAGCATTACGGTGCATTTTGGGCGGCTTACGATGTTCCAAGACATTTGTATCATTTCTCACCTGCCAGCATGAAAAGACTCGTTGAACAACATGGTTTAACTATTAAAAAAATTAAGCCAATGTGGTTCGATAGTTTTTATGTTAGCATGCTTAGTGAAAAGTATAAAAGTGGAAAGAGTAATTTAATTAAGGCTTTTTTGATGGGCTTTGTCTCTAATATTAAAACGTTAATTAATCCGGATAAATGCAGCTCACTAATTTATATTATTGAAAAATCTTAATTCACTTTTACTTCATAAATCTTTGGCCATCTTTTTCCTGTTATAAAAAAGGTTTTGGTTGTACTATCGTAAGCAATCCCATTAAAGTATTCTGTTCTCCTCGGTATACTGTCTGTTCCGGGTAAACTATTAAAATTCATTTTACCTACAACAGCTCCTGTTTGCGGATTGATTTTTAGAATATTTTTTGTGGTATATAGATTTCCCCAAATAAATCCATCAACATATTCCAATTCATTTACACTATCAATCGGCCCATTGTCATCATGAATATGTACAGTATTTTTTATTTTAAAATTTGTAGGATCTACAAAGTACAAATCTGTACCTCCCGTTGTAATAATTAAATCGGTGCCATTATTTGTCATTCCCCAACCTTCGTAAGGCCATTTAAGTTTTTGAATAACTTTTGTAATATCTTTTACATCGTAAACAAAAACGTCGTGTGTCTGCCAGGTTAATTGATAGATTTTATTATTTAGAATGGTAATACCCTCACCAAAAATACTGTCAGTTCCCATCTTATACGTTTTATCAATTTTTCCGGTTTTTAAATCTCCAAATTGCAGAAATGAATTCTTAAAATCCCCACCACTCTCATACAGTTTCCCATTATAAATTTCTAATCCTTCCGTGTAGCTCGCTGTATCGTGGGGATACTGCGCAATAATATTGTATGCAATTGTTTTAACGCTGTTTGTTTTAACAGGCTGTATACTTAAATCTACGGTTTCTTTATCATCATTGCATGCAATAAAAAAAGTTGCAAGAAGAATAAGCGTAATTAATTTTTTCATCGTGTTTTTGTTGGCTGCGCAAAAATAATCAACAGTATTTAAACCAGGGTTTAATTCGAATATAATTTATTTCTAAATTTTAGAGGAAATCTTCCAATATTTTTTTTACAGGGCTTAACTCATATTATAAATTATACAACGCTCCTTCAAATAGTTCATTACAAATTTAAAACATTCTTCATCATGCCCAATAAGTTCCGGTGGAAACACACCTTTCTTATCAAACTTTTTATTGATGATTAAGTTGGCAAAAGCGTTGCATGCGTAACCTGTAGTGCGGCTCATAGATGGCGTTTGCGTGGCTGTATCATATTCATCATACAATAAATATTCTACCTTTTTTTGTACAGTATTTTCTGTTCCTTTTATAATAATTTTCATAATTGTAAATTCAGCAGCACCGGGTTCAGATTTCCATTGGTTAAATAAAATAGCCGATGTTACATCAAGTGGACTAACATTTTTCCCTTTCACATTTATTTCTACTTCATTAAAAAAACCCGCCTGCATCAATGCCTGTATCAATGAAATGTGTCCCGGGTACCGAAGAGTTTTTTCCTTCATATCAGGTATATGTTTCATTGTAAATAAAATGCTGCGTAACCCATCAGTGTTAAAAGATTCTAAACTGCCGACATGCTCAAAATTTATTAACTCTGCATCGCTCAATGCAGGTTTGGTAATTATAAATCCGTTCTCCACATAGCGTGCAGGTCTTGTATATTCCTCAATAACATCTATGGGTGAAAATGGGGCCTTGTATTCAAAAGGTTTTACTCTTAGTTTTGGGAGCCCACCAACCATACATTCAAAACTGTCAATTTTCATCAAAGAATTATGGTATCCTAAAATTAAATTACTCATCCCTGGTGCAACGCCACAATCTACAATAGCTGTTACATTTTTTTGTACCGCCAGCTCATGCAAAGCCAAGGCATCCTCAGAAAAAAATGAAATATCCGCAACATTCTTCCCACAATTTATTATTGCTTCCAAAGTTTTATAACCCATAAAACCCGGTACGGCATTCACTATCAGGTCAAAGTCTTTTAACAGCTCGTTAAAACTTTCTTGCAAACTAAGGTCGGCTTTTATGCATTTAACATTTGTATATTTTCTTAAAATATCTAAGTTAGTTTTATCTCTGTCAAAAGATGTTACATCAAAATCTTTAGATAAATCTGTTGCAATTGTTCGTCCAACCATCCCCGCACCAAGTACTGCTATTTTCATTTTGTATTTTTAAAAGTAAATTAAGCAGTAATAAGTCAATAAAGAAAACAAATTTTTAAATAATTTTTTGGGGCTTTTTACAGCGTAGCAATCATTAACAATTGTTCGGTCTCCTTCGCTGTACCGTACAAATAAGTTGCCTATTCACCTCTGGCGTATCCAACGTATTTGTACCTCGCTCAGTCCACCGCAGCCCTTCATCATTTTATCTTTTATCAACTTTTTTAACCCACCCTTAGCAAGTTTATTATTCCTTAGTGTTTTATTAAAATAAAATTATGAAACAAATTATTCTACTCATTCTTATTGCAGTTACAAATCAGCAAATACAGGCACAGGGAATGTTTGATAAAATAAAGAAAGGTGCTGAGTCAAATAAAAGTATTTTAAATACCGGTAAATCAGGCAACTCGGGTTTGGGTCTAAGCAATGCAGATATTGTAAGCGGTTTAAAAGTAGCGCTTCGTGTTGCTACTGACACTACAACTAAAACGTTGAGTTCTAAAGGTGGCTATCTTAAAAATGAAGCTATCAAAATTGTTATGCCTGCTGAAGCTTTAAAGGCAGAAAAAACGCTGAGAAGCATTGGTGCAGGCGCTTTGGTAGATAAAGCAATTCTTTCCATGAATTCCGCAGCCGAAAATGCAGCCGAGCAGGTTGGTCAAATCTTTTTCAATTCCATTAAACAAATGACGGTAACAGACGGTATAAATATTCTTCGTGGTGGCAACCATGCAGCAATAGATTTTCTTAAAAAAACTACTACTGCTACGTTAATGGAAAGAATGCGTCCCGTAATTGAAAATTCGTTAAAGCAGGTAAATGCCGATAAATATTGGAAGGATGTTTTTAGTAAATACAATATGTTTTCGCAGCAAAAAGTAAAAACCGATTTATCTAATTATGTTACCTCAAAAGCATTGGAAGGTATGTTTTACAACATCAGTCTGCAGGAAACAAAAATCCCCAAAGATCCAGCCGCACAAGTAACGGATATTTTAAAGAAATTTTTCGCAAAATAAATTGATTACTAATAACATTGTTATAAAAAAAAGAGCCTTCAACATGTAAAGGCTCTTTCTTTTTTTCTTTTGTCTTGATACTTCTATCTTGATACTCTTATCTTGATTCTAATATTTAATATCTCATGTCTTCCTACACGTCTGTTGCTTCACCGTAAGCCACAGCCACGGCTTCTTTCAAGCCTTCGCTCATAGTAGGGTGGGGATGTATTGCATTTAATAATTCATGCGCTGTCGTTTCCAGTTTTCTTGCTACAACAGCTTCTGCAATCATTTCTGTTACACTTGCACCAATCATGTGGCAACCTAAAAATTCGCCATACTTTGCATCAAAAATTACTTTTACAAAACCTTCTGTTGCGCCACCTGCAGTTGCTTTACCGCTCGCCACAAATGGAAATTTTCCAACTTTAATTTCATAACCTGCTTCTTTTGCAGCTTTTTCTGTGTAACCAACTGATGCAACTTCGGGTGTGCAATAAGTACATCCCGGTATGTTATTGTAGTCTATAGGTGTTACTTTATGTCCGCAAAGATGTTCTGCTGCATTTATACCTTCCTTACCTGCAACATGTGCCAAAGACTGCCCAGGTGTACAATCCCCAATTGCGTATAACCCTTTAATATTTGTTTGTCCGTAGGCATCAACAGAAATTTTTCCTTTCTCTGATTTTACACCCAACTCTTCCAAACCAATGTTTTCAATATTAGCAATAATTCCAACTGCACTTAATAATATATCAGCTTCAAGAATTACATCTCCTGTAGCCGTTTTAACGGTCGCTTTTACACCTTCACCGCTCGTGTCAACCTTCAGCACTTCGCTGTTAGTCATAATAGTAATGCCCTGCTTTTTAAATTGCTTTTCCAGTTCCTTACTGATGTCTTCATCTTCTACAGGAACAATTCTTGGCATATATTCAACAATTGTAACTTTTGTATTCATGCTGTTGTAGAAGTATGCAAACTCACAACCTATTGCACCGCTGCCACAAACAATAATACTTTTTGGCTGGTTAGGCAACACCATGGCTTTTCTATACTCAACAATTTTTTCTCCGTCAATAGGCAAAGCAGGTAATTCTCTTGCTCTTGCTCCTGTTGCAATAATTATATTAGTTGCATCAAGTGTTTGCTTGGTTCCGTCTGCGGCAGTTACTTCCAGTTTGTTTGCAGAAATTAGTTTTCCTGTACCAATAATAACATCAATCTTATTTTTTTTCATAAGAAATGTTACACCCTTGCTCATTTTTTCTGCAATGCCACGGCTGCGTTTAATCACAGAATCAAATTCTGCTAAAGGGTTTTCTATTTTAATACCATAATCTGCTGCATGTTTTGCATACTCAAATACCTGCGCACTTTTTAGCAACGCTTTCGTAGGTATACAACCCCAGTTTAAACAGATTCCACCAAGACTCTCACGCTCAATAATAGCTACTTTTTTGCCAAGCTGGCTTGCACGAATAGCTGCGGGATAACCACCTGGACCACTTCCTAAAACAATTACATCATATGCCATAAAAATAAGTTTGATTCTTTTTTATATTATTGCCGCAAAGGTAAAGTTATAATGGATAATTTGGTACGTCATAATTGATAATTTATGCAGAAATATATAACATTAGCTATTCATTATTGAACCTGCGTTTATGTCTATTGTTTGGCCAGTAATAGATGTTTGATTGATAAGATACTTCACAAGGGCTGCAACTTCTTCCGGTTCGCTCATTTTTTTAAGTGGCACGCTTTGCATGGCTATATTAAAAAAATCGCTTTTAGTAATGCCAATTCCATCAGCAATACCCTGCAATCCATCTTGTGCCATATCTGTATTTACCCAACCCGGACAGATTGCATTTACCAGGATGTTTTGTGGCGCATATTCTACAGCCCAGCTACGCATAAGTCCAAGCAATCCCGCTTTAGATGCACAATAAGCGGAGTAATTTGCAACACCCAATCTTGCCAAAACGGATGACGTAATTACTATTTGTTTGTAATTATTTTTACTGCGTTTTAATGCAGGTAAAAAATATTGTACCGTTAAATATGTGCCGGTAAGGTTTGTATCAATAATGTCATTCCATCGGTCATTTTTCCCAAAATTATTTTCACCTCCTATTCCGGCATTTGCAATAATTCCGTCTAACACTAAATCATCGTTATCCTTCAATAAATTTTTAATCGCAGTTTCATCTTTAATATCAGCTAAAAAAATCTGATGCCTATTATCCGGTAGAAGCGCCAATGTTTCTTTTAAATTATTTTCATTTCTACCCAATAAAAAACAGGAATGTCCATTAGCTGAAAGTAAAACTGTTATTGCTCTGCCAATTCCGCTTCCTGCACCCGTTATTAAATAATTCATTATGTAAAATTTTAAATTTTATGCATTAACATGATAGAAAATCAGCTGATTTCTTCTTCTTCATCTTTTAAGATTTTTTCTTTGGCTTTTAAAGAATGTATACTCACATTCAGTTCAAAACCTATCAGCAGCGCAAGGGAATTAAGGTATATAAGTGCCATCAGCATCATTATTGTGCCGATAGAACCATAGAGGGCGTTGTAACGTGCAAAATTTGTAACGAATAATGAAAAGGCAAGTGTTGCTATTAAGCTCAAAGTTGTAGCGAGGACAGTACCTGCAGATGAAAATTTCCATCTTTTTTGAATCGCAGGCGCATATCTAAAAATAAATCCGATAGTTAAATAAACCAATAAAACTATTAATATCCACCGGGAATAGGTAATGATTGTTCTTAACGTATCACTTTGCACAACCATTTTTAGTAAAGCCCCTTGCATAATTAAAAGTATAAAATAACCGAATAATAAACCGAAAATAACAATCGTAAGCCGCAAAGCCACCCCTCTTTTTTGCAAGCCTTTTCTTTTTTCGAAGCCTACATAATTTTTATTGAATGAGCGCATTATTCCCATCATTCCATTTGAGGAGAAAAATAAAGTGAGCAGTAGACCAAAAGAAAGCAATCCTATTTTGTTGCCATCAATAAATGTATCAGCAAATGCTATTACCTGCGTATTGTATTCTTTTGAAGGAATGATATCGAGTATTAAACTGTGTAACTGGTACTTGATACTTGGTTTTGAAATAAATGGGAGATTTGGTATAAGCGTAAATAAAAAAAGTAAAGAAGGAGGTAGCGCCATAATAAAATTATAGGCAATGGCAGAAGCTCTTTCAGCAAGACCCTGTTGTCGGATTTGAATTCTAAAAAACTGCAATACATTGTAAACGGGTAAACCTTCAAACCCTGGCAAATACCATTTTTTACTTTTAGTTAAAAGTAGTGGGAGAAGTGTATATGATAATATTGTACGTTGGGCTTTCGTCAAAGAGATAGTGAGTTATAAATAATTTATTTATTTTGTCTGCTTAGTTAAAATATTTTATTCCCTAAAAATTATTTTGTTTGATTATTAATAAACTATCCAAAGCTTTTTGATATGCTTTTGCAAAAATTAAATGCTGTGCATAAGTAGAAGCAAAATTTGAGTATCCTTTAAAATCCGGTTTTGCTACAAAAAATATATAATTCGTTTCGGGTGAATCTAAAACGGCATCTATTGTTTTTGTTGAGGGTGTACAAATCGGGCCCGGCGGTAATCCTAAATTTCTATAAGTATTGTATGGAGATTGGAATTGTAAATGGCCACGCAAAATTCTTTTCAAACCAAAATTTCTCATAGCATATTTTACAGTCGGGTCTGCTTCGAGTTTTTGGCCCTTTGCCATGCGGTTTCTATACACACTTGCAATCAATAATTTATCTTCTGCTTTGTTTGTTTCTTCTTCTACAATGCTCGCCATTGTATAAACCTGAGCAGTAGTTAGATTTTTTGTAGAGGCTTTTTTTAAACGTTCGCCTGTCCAAAATTTTTCCTGTTCACTTTTTAATCTTAAAAATAATTTTTTAAATGTGGTGTTCCATTTCAATGAGTAAGTATTTGGTATAATGGCTGTCATTACAGTATTTGTATCCAGTTTGTAGTTGTTTAAAGAATCATTATTGGTTAAAAAACGGATAACTTCTGTTGAGTCACATTCAAAATTATGACCAACTTTTGATGCAAGATCTTCTTTTGTTCGAAGCTTATTTACCAGTTTAACCGGCGACTGAAAACCGCTGTTTAATATTCTAACCAATGATAGTAAACTACTGTTATTTTTTATTTCGTATTTACCTGGCTTTATATTATCCGTATAGTTTAATTGCTTTGCTATTTTATTAAAGAAAAACTTACCTGTTATAATATTTTGTGTTTTTAAAGAAGTTGTTAAATCATTATAACTTGAACCCGTTTTTACATAAAAAAACTTATCAGCTGGTGCGGATATTGTTGGTCCAAAAACTTGCCAGGCACAATAAACAGCAATAATTAAAAATATAAGGAATAGGGACCCAAAAATCTTTTTCATAAAATCTTTTGATAAATGTGCAAGATAAAAATAAAAAAACCCTGCCTTTAATAAAGCAGGGTTCATTTACAAAAATATTTACATTATGGTTTAGTTGAAGGAGATGGCGTAGGTGTACCGGGCATTGGTGTTGTTGTGGTAGGTTTAGGCTGTGCTTTTTGTTGTGGTGTACTGATTGCCCCTTTTAATAAGTCATCATTTTTTGATGAACCTGTACCATCTTTTGGTATAAACGCAGGAGAGATCAAACATAAAATACCAACAACTGCTGCAAAAATCCATGTACCTTTTTCCATAACATCTGTAGATTGTTTTACGCCCATTAACTGGTTACTAAAACCACCTAGAGATCCCGAAATACCACCACCTTTTGGATTTTGAATAAGAACTATAAAGCCCAATATTACTGATGAAACAATTATAAGAATTCCGAATAGTATTAACATGTTATTTTATTAAAGATTCAATTTTAGTTGCGAAGTAAGCACTTTTTGCAGGATTTAGCAAACTTAATTTGTTATATATATCAATTGCTTTTGCTTGTTTATTTTGTAAAATATAAGCTTCGGCCATTGGTTCGGTTACAATTTCCTCTTCGAAGTTACTTTTTTCTGCCTGAGTTTGCACAGCAGTTTCTGTTGCTATATTATCTGCTGGTAATTTATCAGGGTGAACTTTTTTCATTGTTTTTAACCAGGCCGTAAAACTTTTAAGTTGCTTACCAAGTTTATCAGCACCCAATGCTTCTTCACTTAATTTTATTCCTTGAGATGCAAAATAATCAGAAGCATGAAGCGGTTCAAAAAAGATTTCTTCTTTCTCAACAATTGCAACTAATTTTTTTTCTGCGTTTTCAGGAAATACTGCTGATAATAAATTTTCTTCATTCCTTAAATTGATTTGTTCAGGAATTTCATTTTTTAGCTGAGCCTGTAAATAAAAAATACTTGAAAAGAATAAAGCAGTTTTTGCTGCTGTAATATTGTAAGTTAATTCCTTAGTAGATGAATATTTTAAAGAATAGAAATGTGCTAATCCAAAATACGGATGCTGTACTGTTACGTTTTTTGTAAATGATGGAATATCATTAGTACTATCTACGCTTTTAAAAATTTTATTAAAAAGTTCTTGAGAAGCCATTGTGAAAACTAAGTTTATGATTACCAGTTTGAAAATATTTTATTAAATATTTCGTCAACTACATTTTTTACTACAATTGGTGTGAGTGTATTTTCTGCCTCTGTTAATGATTTGTTTGCCGCAAAATCTTCATTTCGGGTAATATCTGTTTCAAAATTTTTAGTTGGGTCAAGGGTATTTTTAAATACTAAATGAAAACCTACTGTTAAACGGTTTGTTGTAGAATTGTTGTTGGCAATATTAACGGTAGAAGTATAATATTGAGAGACATACCCGCTAATATCGTAATGAGAATCATCCTCGTTTGTCTGCTTTAATCGTGTTGCACCAATAATTTTGGTTTTTAAATTCTCAGTAAGCTGCTGGCTTAATTGTGTATTTATATATTGCGCTCTGTTTTCCAGATACTGAACTCTAAATGTTTTTATTTCAACAGGAATAGGTGCTGAATCCTTAAAGGAATATTTACAACTGGAAAAATTAAAAATGCTGAAGCATGTTATTAGAATTAAAAAAAGTTTAATAGTTTTCAATCGTTGCTGTATATATTGTATAAGTAAGATAATAAATAATGAATCTTAAACTTCTAGATAGTTGTTAAATTCAATTTTTGCTTATTGCTTTATAAGTCTTCAATATCGTATTCTTTTAATTTTCTGTATAAAGTTCTTTCGCTAATTCCAAGGTCTAAAGAAGCATCTCTCCTTTTACCTCTGTGTTTTTTTAAAGCTTTAATTATAAGTTCTTTTTCTTTATCAATGATACTTAACGATTCTTCAACATCTTCATGCTGTTGAATATCCTTATTGTCATGATGAATAATCACGGGCTGTGAAGACTGAGGATAATTATTGCTGTTATTACTTGATGATAAGGGATTTAATTCTCTAAAATTTCCATCTGAACTAAAAGAGGCTGCTGTCTGAACATGCGATGGATTTTGTAAAAGATCAAAAAACATTTTTTTAAGTTCATTCACGTCTTTTTTCATATCAAAAAAAAGCTTGTATAAAATTTCACGCTCATTAGCAAATTCTGAATGGCTTTCATTGCTGGAATTAGCGGCAAGTACAGGAAATCTGGTGTTGTTATTTTGCGGTAAATAAGCACGGAGCTGTTCTCCATTAATATTTTTATCCTTATTCAGTACAGAGATTTGCTCAGCCAGGTTTTTAAGTTCCCTTACATTTCCTGGAAAGCTGTATTGAGATAAAGTATTTCTTGCTTCCTCATCGAGTTGGACTGATCCGGTTTTATATTTATCTGCAAAGTCAGCAGTAAATTTTCTAAAAAGCAAAATGATGTCTTCCTTGCGGTCACGTAATGCGGGAACCCTTATTGGGACTGTATTTAAACGATAATATAAATCTTCCCTAAAACGACCTTTACTTGTGTATTCCAGCAACTCTTTGTTGGTAGCTGCAATAACCCGTACATCTGTTTTCTGTACTTTACTGCTACCAACTCTAATATATTCACCTGTTTCCAACACACGCAATAACCTGGCTTGTGTACCCAAGGGCATTTCACCAATTTCATCTAAAAAAATAGTACCGCCATTTACTGTTTCAAAATATCCTTTTCGTCCATCTGTAGCACCGGTAAAAGATCCTTTTTCGTGGCCAAACAATTCTGAATCAATTGTTCCTTCAGGTATAGCTCCACAGTTTACTGCAATAAAAGGATTGTGCTTGCGTGCTGAAAGTGCATGAATAATGTGTGCAAATACTTCTTTACCTACTCCGCTTTCCCCGTTAATGAGCACACTTAAATCTGTATTGGAAACCTGTGATGCAACATTAAGCGCAAAGTTTAGTGATGGCGAATTTCCTATAATTGCGAATCTGTTTTTTATTGCTTGTAAATCCATTATATTTTAAGGATGTTATCTATTTTTTTTAATAGAAATAGATTGTTTAAAAAAATTTCTCATTCTGTGCCTGGGCTTACCAAATAATAATCATGGGTTTAAATGAGCTTAATATAATATTTTTCTCAGCATGCTTTCTTTATTTTAGTACTTCTCCAAACAACGTGCCCGCTGTACAGTCATTTATTTTTATAAAAACATATTCTCCCTTTTTAAAATTTTCTTTTGCAAAAATTACTACTTTGTTTTGGTCAGTTCTACCCTGCAATTGCTCTTCGCTTTTCTTGGAAAAACCTTCCACCAATATTTTAAAAGTTTTACCAATTTCCTTCCGCATTGTTCTTAATGAATGTTCTCTGTAAAGATTTACCAACTCCTGCAGTCTTTTCTTTTTTACATCCAACGGTACATCATCTTTAAACCTACGCTCAGCCAAAGTTCCCGGTCTTTCAGAATAATAGTATAAATAAGCAAGATCGTATTTACAATAATCAAAAAGAGATAAAGATGCTTTATGATCTTCATCTGTTTCTGTACAAAAACCGGTAATCATATCTGTTGAAATTCCGCAGTCCGGTATTAATTCTCGTATGCGATCTATTTTTGCCAGATACCATTCCCTGCTGTAAGTTCTGTTCATTAGCTGTAATATTCGGCTGCTGCCACTTTGCACAGGTAAGTGAATATAATTACAGATATTTTCATATCTATTTATAGTAAATAAAACATCATCTGTAATATCTTTTGGGTGCGATGTTGAAAAACGTACCCGCAACATGGGCGAAACCAATGCTACCATTTCCAGGAGATTTGCGAAAGTGATCGTTTTTTTTCTTTCGTCTAATGTCTCATGTCTTGTGTCTATAAAATTATAGCTGTCAACATTTTGACCAAGTAATGTAACTTCTCTGTAACCTTCTTTAAATAATATTTTACATTCTTCCACAATACTTAACGCATCTCGGCTTCTTTCCCGGCCACGGGTAAATGGCACAACACAAAATGAACACATATTGTTACAGCCACGCATGATGCTTACAAAAGCTGTAACGCCATTGCTGTTAAGCCGAATGGGCGAAATATCAGCATAGGTTTCTTCTCTGCTTAATAATACATTTACTCCTTTCTGACCTATATAGGCTTCTTCAATTAAGCCGGGTAAACTGCGATATGCATCGGGTCCTACCACAATATCGACCAGTTTTTCCTGCTCAATAAATGTACCTTTTAGTCTTTCAGCCATGCAACCCAGTACGCCTACAATCAAACCCGGTCTGCTTTTTTTAAACTTTCTAAATTCTGTTAAACGTTTACGAACAGTATCCTCAGCCTTCTCTCTGATTGAGCAGGTATTTATTAAAATTAAATCAGCCAAAGCTGGTTCTTTTACTGACCCAAAGCCTTCTTTTTGTAAAATAGAAGCAACAACTTCGCTATCAGCAAAATTCATTGCACACCCATAACTTTCTATGTAAAACTTTTTCAGAGGTATTTCGAATTCGGTTGTTTCCATTTCAAAAGCTTCGCCTTGCCGTATTTCTTCATGGCATTTTGTAGAAAGTAATTTTTGCATCCTTATAAATAAAATAGAGTTGCAAACATAAACTTTTACCCGCCTAAAATGCCATGTTGTCAGTAATTAGTTTTGTTTATAATTATAAACTTTAAAAAAATATTTGTCCTCATGGGCTTTCATTTTTAAATAAAATATTGAAATTATAATACCCCGGACAATAAATAATTGCTCATATATCTAAAGATTTTCGGTTTAACATTTTGGGAAACCAATCCGCCTTAATTTGGTGTAGAGATTTTATTTGCCAGCCATGTGTTTTTAACGGGTGTTATCCAGTTACTTTCCAGTGCTTCTTTTGTAAGGACTGTATTATCAAAATAAAGAGTGTCTTCTGTAATAAATTTGTTTTCTATTGCATATTTTAATTGTGAAACTGGGAGTAGTTCTACTTTTTCTTTAATGTAAAATGTTAACATTTGTCTGTCAAAAAGATTTACGTTGTATTTCTTTTCAATTTCTTTTACAAGCCTAACAGAACTGTCGGTGCTGCAACCACTCACACCGGTTGCATTTTCATCTGCCATTAAAACAATAAACCTTCCAAAGAACAAATTTGCAAAACCTTTTACAGGTGTGCCATGGCTTTTCCATTGGGTTACAAAGTTTTGCAGCATTGGTTCCATTTCTAAAGCTTCCTGCATAAAAAAAATGCGGTCGCTTTGATAAATCCATACTCTGGAATTTGCTGAAAAATCTTCGGGTAAATGTTCTGCTATATTAAAATTCATTTTATATTTTTAAATTAAGTATAGCATAATAAAAGCGAAATAAATAGTTGAAAGTGAACGTGGTTCCTTTTCAATTTTTTTACCCAAAAAGAAAAAAACAAAAAAAATAATTATTCTCACTAAGGTTCAAACATTGCTGCTCCTTTGTTTGGCTAAAAAAATAACATAGCTAGCTTTCACCAAAATTCCACTGCTCTCTAATAATTTAAAGTCACATCATATTAAAAGAATTTATAAGTCCAATTGAGCGGAAGGATTTAGAGAGGCTGCAACCAACTCAGCAATATCCATTACTGCAACTTCATCTTCCATTTCTTTATTTTTTACACCATCGCTCATCATTGTATTACAAAAAGGACAAGCAGCTGCAATAATATTTGCACCGGTTGCCAATGCCTCGTTAGCACGTTCAATGTTAACTCTTACATCACCTTTTTCTTCTTCTTTAAACATTTGTCCACCGCCTGCACCACAGCACAAACCGTTGCTCCTACAACGTTTCATCTCAATCAATTCAACATCTAAAGCTTCTAAAACTTTTCTTGGCGCTTCATATATTCCATTGGCTCTGCCGAGGTAACAACTGTCATGATAAGTAATTTTTTTACCCTTAAATGCACCATCTTCATTCATGGTTATTTTACCATCGTCAATTAATTGTTGTAGAAAAGTTGCATGATGTATAACCTCATAATTGCCACCTAACGAAGGATATTCATTTTTAAAAATATTAAAACAATGCGGGCATGCAGTAACAATTTTTTTAATGCCATAACCATCCAATATCTGAATGTTTTGGTAAGCCATCATCTGAAACATAAATTCGTTACCGGCTCTGCGTGCAGGGTCGCCTGTACACATTTCTTCTTTTCCAAGTATGGCATATTTGGTATTTGTTTTTTCTAGAATAGTTGCAAACGCTTTTGTAATTTTTTGTGCTCGCTGGTCAAAACTTCCCGCACAACCTACCCAAAATAAAATTTCAGGAGTTTCGCCGGCAGCCTTTAATTCGGCCATTATTGGTACATGCATAAATTGGTTATATAAATTATCAAACAAAGTAAGTAACAAATTATGATTGGTGTTTGCTGTAATGGAATTATTTTTACAAATTAATTCTACTTTTGAAAAATACGATTGATAAATTATTAAACTGGGAAGCGTGGCCATTTGTCTTGATATATGCACCCATGGCGCCTTTTTGGGTTTGGTACATGCTACGATCACGTGCAGTTTGGTTTTTCACGCCCAGCAATCCAAAGCTTACTTTTGGCGGTATGGAAGGGGAACCTAAAAGAGAAATGTATGATTTGCTGCCGCTGAATTTATATCCAACAACGTTTAATATTCTGCCGGCACAAACTTTTGATGAAGTTTTGCGTAAACTAAATATTTCCGGTATTAAATGTCCTTTTATTGTAAAACCTGAGATTGGTGGGCAGGGTATTTTATTCAGAAAAATTGATGATGAAACTTCTTTAAAACATTATCATTCTATTGTTCCTGTTGAATATATTGTACAAAAAATGGTTCACTATCCCATCGAAGTAAGTGTGTTTCACATAAGGCATCCAAAGGAAAAAAAAGGAATAATTACAGGTTTTTTACACAAAATTCCGCTTCAGGTACTGGGTGATGGAAAACATACATTGGAGCAACTTGTGTTGCTTAATCCAAAAGCAAAAATGCGGCACAATGATTTGCACAGCCGCCATGGGGAAAGATGGAACAGCATATTACCCAAAAACGAAAAGTATATTTTAAGTTATGCTGCCAACCACAACAGAGGTGCGCATTTTGTAGATTTAAAAGAGTTTATAAACGATGATCTTGTTGCAGTGTTTGATAAAATAAGCATAGATATAAATGATTTTTTTTACGGTCGTTACGATATTATGTGTAACAGCATTGAAGAGTTGCAGCAGGGCAAAAATTTTTCCATATTGGAGTATAATGGTTGTGGTGCAGAGCCAAATCATTTTTATGATACGGGTTACACACTGAATGGAGCTTACAGAGAAATTTTAAAACACTGGAAAGCATTATATACAATCAGTAAATACAATGCTGAACATGTTGTAAAACCATGGCCGTTTTGGAAGGGTTTAAAGTTTCAATTAGATACAAGAAAAATGTATCAATTAATGAAAGAAGTTGATGAAAAAATTGGTTAGTCAGAAAGATTTTCCGTGCGTAAGATTAATCAGTTTTTTGGTTAAACCCCTGCTCTTATTCATAATCTTTACCAGCATATTTGTTGCAGCAGTTCTGCCAAAAAAATACTGCACAAATTTGCCTGTAGCAACCCTTGTTTCAAAATTATTTTTCCATTTTTTACTATAATTTATTTCCATTTCTTTTCTGCTAATGCTGTTTTTAAGAAACGCTGAGATCTCTGCAGCGGCAATCTTCGATCCATGCATCGCCATGCTCATTCCATTGCCACATAATGGAGTTATCATTCCTGCTGAATCACCAACCATCAATATATTATTTTGTACAGCTTCTTTTTTGCTGAAAGAAATTTGTGAAATAGAAAGTGGCGCATCATAGCAATGCTCCATTTTTTCAAAAGCATTTTTCAAATGTGGGTTTTGGTATAAAACTTCTTCTTCTGCTTTTTTTATAGAGCCCGCTTTTTTAATGTTGGATGCTTTAGTTAAATAACAAACGCAATATTTATCATCTTCAATTTTAGATATGCCGCAATAACCATCTTTAAAATTATGAAGTGCAATTACATCTTCATCAAAATTCATTTTTACGTGGTATTTTATTCCTACATAATTATTTAACCGGGAAGATGTTTTGCCTGTAAAAGCTCTTTTCCATTTTATATCAAAATTGCTGCGTTTACCCCATGAGCCACAACAAACATTTGCATTAAAATGACCTTTGTTGGTAATGATGTCAAAAATATTATTATTAAAACTTACATCTTCAGCCTTGCAGTTTTCTAATACTAAAACACCGGCTGCAACAGCCATATCTTTTAGTAAAAAATCAAGTTTATACCTGCTTACACCAAAACCTCCTGACTCAAGCTCAGATCTTAAAGATTCACCCTTAGGGGATGTTATCCAGAGTTTATTTATGAATGCAACTTTATGCTTTTTTAAATTTATACCAATTTCGTTCGTGAGAAAATTCCAACTTTCCATACTGATGTATTCACCACATACTTTATGAAATGGGTAAGATTCTTTTTCAAATAAAACTACTGAATGACCTTTAACAGCAAGCTGAATAGAAAGATTAAGACCTGCCAATCCGCCACCAATTATCGCAACATCGTATATTTTATTATTAATCATTTTTGCAAACAACAAGATAGCGAAATGCCCATTTCCATTTAATACTGTAATTGTTTATACCTGCTTTCGAAAACAATAATTGCCAGTCTTTTTTTCTAAAACTCCGGGCGACTGATACAGGCCCATCATTTTTTACCATGTACGATTTTGAAAATACTGCGGTAAGCCATTTTATAAGATAATATGCTGTGGTATTACGTTGCAGGTCGTTTATAAAAAACCCATTTTGGCTGTTGTGCTTCATCCAGTTTAACATCACCACTAATTGATCGTTGGTAAAATGATGGCAGAAAAGAGAAGAAAAAATGATGTCTGGCTTATTTTTAAATTGAACTTTACTGTAATCGCTCGCAATCCATTCTACGTTCAGTTCTTTGTATTGCAATTTTGCAAAATTAATACAGGACTCTTTTAAATCAATTCCTATGAATTCAGCATTTGTAAATTTTTTTGAAATGGCTTTTAAATTATCACCACCACCGCTTCCAATTTCGCACGCAATAAAGTGAGTTTCTTGTTCAGGATAAAAAGTATTAATTCCATGAAGTGTAATTGCATGTCCGCCAAGCAATGTATTTATGGAGTTCAATTCTTTCATGCAGATTTTAACATCTTCAAAAGGTAGATCATCATTATCCAATATCTCTGTTTCTTTGCTTCTTTCCTTAAAATTAATCATAGGTTGCTGTAAAAGTTTCCATTGTTAATCCTGGGCCGAATGCAGCACCAAAAACTATAGCATTTTTTTTCCCGTTTTCAACAATTTTATCCATAATTTTCTTAAGCACAAATAAAATGGTAGGCGAACTCATATTCCCATAATCATTTAAAACTTCATACGAATCCCCAAAGCTTTCTTTTTCAAGTTGTAAACTTTGTGCAATTGATTGCAATATTTTTTTTCCACCCGGGTGAATGCACCAGTCAGTAACATCAATCTGTTTTCTGTTGGTTTTTTGCAATGCAGTTGCTACGAGTTCCTCAAAATCTGCCTTTATAAGTTCAGGAATATATCCACTCAATGTCATTAAAAAACCATTGGGAGAAAGTTGCCAGGACATATCGTTTTTTCCTTTAAAAATAACATCGGAGTAAAAATTTTCCAATTTCAGCCCTTTACCCGCATGTGTTCCCTGCATTAAAATTGCTGCACAACCATCTGCAAAAAGCAATGATGATGTCATATTGTCAACTGATATTTCTTTTTGAAAATGAAGGGTGCAAAATTCTGTACAGACAACAACAACGTTTGCATTTTCAGAACTGTTGCAAAATGCATCTGCTATTTTCATTGCATGAATAGCAGCATAACATCCCATAAAGTTTACCGAAGTTCTTACAATTGTGTTAGGAAGATTCATCATTTCCATCACCTGCAAATCAAGTCCGGGTGCACTCATGCCAGTACAACTCACTGTTATTAAATGTGTAATTTCTTTATTATTTATTATGCCTGCAATGCATTTCTCAATCGTTTTTACAGAAAGATCCCCAGCATAACGGTTATAAATGTCCATTCTATCGCCAATGCTCGGCACTTCGTTTTCTTCTTTATCTGCAGAAAAAAAAGTTCTGGTTTCTTCAGGTTCAGTAAAATCGGCCAACACAGAATGACGAAATTCAATACCACTTTGCCTGTATAAAAATCCTAGCTTTCGTGTATCGTCTGCACTATTATTATATACTTCATCTGCATATGAAAATAAATCTGTTTGCTTATGTTTATGAGATGGAACACCTGTTGCTATAGAAATTATTTTGCTCAAAATTTATCTTTTATTATCAATATTATTATAAATGCCAAATTACTACCAATAGCTGCAATCCAGTTCATCGTCATCGCATTTTTATAACTGGCCTCGTTTGTATTTTTTCTTACTTTTAAATACCATTTAATTAAAAATAGTACTGACGGAAACATGCATATAACTAATACTAAAAATCGGTCCAACTCCAGGTTTAAAGCAAAGTAAAAAGCAGTAAGCAGCATTGCAGTAAAACTCATTACAAAAGCATTTATAAATGTACCACGGTAACCCAACAAAATACTCATTGATTTTATGTTTGAAAGAGCATCTTGTCTATGTTGGTAAATTTGTGTGAGGGGGTAAAAACATCCAACAAATAACATACTTGCCAATACCGGAAGCAAGGGTAAATAATTGTTTTGAGGAATGCTGCATGAATTGTACACCATTGCATATACGACACCACCCTGAAAAACGATTGCAAGTAAGTAACTGATAAAAGAGAATTTTTTTAAACGAATGCCGCTGTAGCTATAACTTTTTGAAGCAAGAATGTATAGCAAAAGCAGGATTGTAAAACTAACACTGACAAATAAACCGGCAATCAAACCGGCACTATCCAAAAAAATTGTAGCGTGGTAAAGTTGTTTTGTTGCAGGTAAGGGATTTTCAATACAGCCAATACTGTCTTTATCTTTATCCATGTAACTGTTATAACCATTGCTTGCCGGATAAATAAATAAATGCAGAACAACAAAAACCAAAACAGCTTTCAAAATATTGATGTTGTTAATCTGGCTTAAAGCAAACCAATAAACAGGCATGAGAAAAAAAGAAAATTTAATTCTTAATAATTGAATGGTTGAAGCCCTTAAAGAGAAACTCATGTATTGTAAAGTAAACAAAATTTGTTAATAATTTTATGTGACTTACAACTGCATTCTATTGGTTGTAATTTTAAATCCTAAATTACAATTATGAAAAAAATATTCGGATCTTTATTTTTATTTATTTCGTTTTGGGTAAATGCCCAAAATTATCTGCCAACAGATGATGGAAGTAAGTTACACTTTGTTATAAAAAACCTGGGTATAAATACTGGTGGCGATATCACGGGTTTAAAAGGTAAAATTATTTTCGATGCTAAGAACGCCCCAAAATGCTTTTTTGATGTTACCGCTGCTGTAAAAACAATTGATACAGATAATGGTAAGAGAGATGAGCATTTAAAAAAAGAAGAATATTTTGATGCTGCAAAATACCCAGTTATTCATTTGGTAAGTACAAAGGTTGAGCCTGGTGCAGACCTTAAGCATTTTATTTTTAAGGGTAATCTTACAATAAAAAATATTACAAAACCAATAAGTTTCCCTTTTACAGCAGAAGGTAAAAGTGGCGGTGCATTATTTGTTGGTTTTTTTGAAATTAGCAGGATAGATTTTGGGGTTGGTAAAGAAAGCTTCAGCCTGTCAAATAAAATAAAGGTTACCCTAAATGCTTTTGCAAAAGCACAATAACAACCATAAAATTCTTTAATGTGGCACAATATTGTTATTGTTTTTCTAAAAAATTAAAATTTATAAAACTGATAAAAATTTTCTTCTGGGGTTTGATGATCAGTTTTCTTGGATCCTTGCCGCTGGGCACCCTTAATGTTGCAGCAATGCAAATTGGTATTTATGAAGGCGTAAAAAATGCCTTGTACTTTTCTTTCGGTTCTCTCCTTGTTGAAATGATTTATGTACGAATTTCTTTAATTGGAATTAACTGGCTGCAAAAACAACAACGGTTATTGAAAATAATGCAATGGGTGACTTTTGGTATTATTGTGCTTCTTGCATTTGGCAGTTTTTACGCAGCCATTAAAACAAGTGGAGGCGGCCAAAAGGTAAACGGAAACCCTTATGAAAATATCAATATCAGCAGGTTTTTATTAGGGGCATTTGGTTGCGCCATAAATCCAATTGTAATAATTTTTTGGTTTGGATGGAGTACTGTACTCTTTACAAAAAAAATACTGGAACCGGTTAATAGTTATTACAATAGTTACATTGTTGGTATAGGTTTAGGAGCACTTGCCGGCAACTGTGTTTTTATTTTTGGGGGGAAATGGATTGTTGAAAGAATAGCTAACAGTCAGCAATACTTAAATTGGGTCATTGGTGGTATTTTCGCTATCACTGCTGTCATCCAACTTATTAAAAACTTAAAAAACAAATCTATTACCGAGGATATTAAGGAAGTCATTGATAAAGACGTTAATCTAGTAACTGAAAAACAGAAAGTTTAATAATCATAATTTTTAATTTTCCATTTCTACAGCCCATTTATCTCTTTCATCAGGACTTAGTTTCCACGGAGCATAATTAGTTTCAATATTGGTAAACATTCCATTCCATTCCTGCGGTGCATTGCTGTCTTCCATAATCAGGCTTCGTCTTAATTCAATTATAATTTCAAGTGGATTTATGCTTACAGGGCAAGCTTCTACACAAGCGTTGCAGGTTGTACATGCTCGTAGTTCTTCAACTGAAATATAATCGTTTAACAAGGTCTTTCCATCATCTACAAACAATCCGTTTTTATTAATATTTTTACCAACTTCCTGTAAACGATCTCTCGTATCCATCATTATTTTTCGCGGACTCAAAAGCTTACCAGTCATATTTGCAGGGCATACTGTTGAGCAACGCCCACACTCTGTACAGGAATAAGCGCTCATTAAGTTTGTCCATTTTAAGTCAAAAATATCTTTAGCGCCAAACTTTAATGGAGCTGCAGCATCGGTTGGTGCAAGCTCAGGCTGCATCATATATTTTACCTCATTTTGTACGCTTACCATATTATCTATTTCACCCAGAGGTTCCAGTCTGCCATAATAAGAATTTGGAAAAGCCAATGCAATGTGCAGGTGTTTGCTGTATGGTAAATAGTTAAGAAATGCCAGAATTCCCGCTATGTGGAGCCACCAGCTTGTCCTTTCGATTGAAACCAATGAGGCAACAGAAAAATTATTAAAAAATGGCGCAATAAAACCCGAAATAATAAAACTTCCTGCATCTCTGTAGTGCTCGCTTCCTTTTAATTGCAATGCCCTGTCGGTTGCATTCATCACTAAAAACAAAGACATCAATATAATTTCTACAACTAAAATAAGATTTGCATCTGTACGTGGCCATCCGTTTAAATCACTGCTAACAAAGCGCTTCAGTTTAATTATATTACGTCTCGCCAAAAAAACCACACATACTGCTAAAACCCCAAATGCTAGAATTTCAAAGAAATTTATTGCAAAAGTGTAAAGGTTTCCAAGTGCACCTAAAAACAAACGATGTGTACCAAAAATACCATCAAGCAAAATTTCGAGCACTTCGATATTTATAATAATAAAACCTGCATAAATAATAAAATGCATTATTGCGACAGTTTTATTCTTAAACATTTTTTTTTGTCCTAATGCCAGTAAAAACAAATTTCTCCATCTTAAATTTTTGTTGTCGTTAACATCATCGGCTTTGCCGAGAAAAATATTTTTTCTGATTCGAACAATGTTCTGGGTAAATAACCAAACTGAAAAACTCAGCAGAACAATAAATATAATTTGAGGTACGTAGTGCATATTTATGATTAACTTATCTAAAGTTAGAACAAATAGTTTTTAGAGTTATCAGATATGTGTTCCATCAGAAAACTTTTCTCTTATTGATAAGGGTATTTTGTACTTTCATTTATTAAATTTTAGTTCTGTTATGGTTTTAGATGCTTCATCTGCTGATAAGAAACTCCGACGTATGGCACTAGAAATTGCTGAACGCAACGAAGGAATAAGTGAAATAATTATTATAGGCATAAAAGAAAATGGAATTTTTATCGCAAAAAAAATAGAAGAAAATTTACGTCCCGTCTTTGCAGGAATTTTACATACCGTTGCCTTAACAATTAACAAAAAAAATCCTAAGGAAGTAATCTTAAGTGAGGACGTAGATTTGGAAAATAAACTGATTCTGTTGGTAGATGATGTTGCTAATAGCGGAAAAACAATGTTGTATTCTATCAGACCATTGCTTTTACAATTTCCGGCTCAAATTCAAACACTTGCATTAGTTGAAAGAACACATAAAATTTTTCCAATAGGATTAAATTACGTAGGTCTTTCCGTGTCTACAACAATAAAAGAAACTATTGTGGTAACTGTATCAGGTGGAAATGTTACTGGAGCCTACATAAAAACGGTTTAATTCTCATATCAATTAATTTTATAAAATCTTTTTCAAAAAATTTCTCACAAGGGGGAATTTTCTCCGCATATCTTAATTCTTTGAGATAGCTTTACGAATGGCAACAAAAACACCTCATACCTTCTCCGTATTTTTGGCCGATGATGATGCAGACGATAGGTTTCTTTTTGAAGAAGTTCTAATGCAGGTAAGGAACAAAATAAGAATTACTTTACTTAATAATGGAGAGCAGTTGATGACCCGCTTGGAGGATAAAAAATCTCATCATCCGAACTTAATATTTTTAGATTTAAATATGCCATTGAAAAATGGTATTGAATGTTTGGAAGAAATTAAAAATAATGATAAGTTAAAATATATCCCGGTAGTTATATTCTCAACTTCAAAACAAAAAGAAACCGTTAACCATGCTTATAATAAAGGTGCTAATTTTTACATGTATAAGCCTGATAATTTTGAAAGACTGAAACTTTTGCTTGATAAAGTATTTTCTCTTAGTGCAAAATCTTTAACTGAAAGACCTGATAGAGATAATTTTATTATTAGTGTATAATATTTTCTTAAAGTTAGGTTTGTGGCAAAAAAATTGACAGTTAAAAAGAAAAGCTTGTTATGCCACAATACGTTGACAAAAATTTAGAAAATTATGCTAATTTTTCGCATCAAATTTTTAAAGATGAACCAACACATGCAAAAGTAAGAAAGCATCTTTCTGATAAATATGATGAAATCACCGATCAGGATATTTCAAATATCAAAACCGAGATGTCTCCGGCTACACAAGAAGATTTTGAGAAAGCTGCTCTGCGGGAAGGCTTTTCCAAAGATGAGATCGAGGCAATTAAAAATGCAGGAAATTAAATTTTATACCTTTTTTTGAATATTCCAGGGAAGGAGTAGGGAACTTGAAAATATTTGAAATATTTAGGGCAAGTTTTACTCCTTTTTTCTTTGTTTTTATTTTTGATAAATCATTATCAGGTGCAAAATACCATTGTCTATATCGGTCTACATCCTGCCTAGAAAAAACGATGTTACCAAGTTTATCCCTGTCAAGATTTTCCCTTGCGCCAAACAGACCTTCAGCACCGGTACCTAAGGAAATTTGCAGCCAAGCGGGTAATTTACTATGTGGAAAAAATGGCTTTAATGTGATACTCAGCCAATAAGTTTGCCCATTGTAATCTTTCAAAAATCGTTGAGGTTCACTGCCACCAAAAATTTCATTTGATTCGGGTAGTTAAAGATTTATCGTTGTAATTTTTTTTGTGAAAAGAAAATTTAAATTGGATTCGCTGTTCGTCCCACGCAAATTCTTGTGCTACCAATAAACTGCTGCCTGCAATATTTGCCGCAAAATCTCCCCAACTCCATCCCTATTCACCACTAAACCCATCAAGTGTTTCAATAACTGTCTGGTAAGCAGCACCGCCAAAACCTACTAATAAAATTCTTTTTTTTCTGGATATACCTGTCCATCGCCAAAGTTCCATACTGGCTTTACTTTCTGCATAGGCACTATAGGCATGTCCAATTTTATCTATTTGTAACCATTCGCTGTTATCATTAAAAAAATGAAATTTACTTTGAGGATAATCTTTATACCATGCGGCATACAAACCTACCATGCCTGCGCTGTATAAAGCAACATTTGATATAGCAACCGCTTTAACTCGTTTCTTATTAAAAGAATTTTTGTACTGCTCGGTATTTTTATTATTAGAAAATAAACTTTTAGTATGAATATTTTGGTGTCGAAAAGTAGCCGTTTTGGACAAAGAACTATCCTGAGAAGTTCCTTTTAATGCACCGGTTAATAGTGAAAGAATGAAAAAATACATGTTTAAAAAAATAAAGATATTTCACAAAAAAAGAAGGTGTTTTTATAGATTACATCCGAACAAAAATAGCAGTTATAGGATAATCAATTACGAATATTATATTTGTAAAGATGTAAAAACAAATGATATGGAAAAAATTATAGCGCAAAATGTACAGAAATGGCTCACTGGTAATTATGATGATGCAACCAAAGAAGGTATTGCTGAATTACAAAAAAATGATCCTGATGGATTGGCAGATGCTTTTTACCAAAACCTGGAGTTTGGTACCGGCGGGCTTCGTGGCATAATGGGAATTGGCACCAACAGAATAAATAAATATACCATCGGCATGGCTACACAGGGCTATGCAAATTATTTAAAAAAATGTTTTGGAGATGAAGTAAGCGTAGCCGTTGCGCATGATTGCAGAAACAACAGCAGAACATTTGCAGAAATTACGGCCAATGTGTTTGCAGCAAATGGAATAAAAGTTTATTTATTTGAAAGCCTTCGACCTACACCCGAATTGAGTTTTGCCATTCGCCATTTTCATTGCCAGGGCGGCGTTGTTTGCACTGCAAGTCACAATCCTAAAGAGTACAATGGCTACAAAGCATATTGGGATGATGGTGCACAAATGGTAACACCACACGATAGAAACGTAATAACTGAAGTAGAAAAAATTGCAAGTGTGGATGATGTAAAGTGGACAGGTGGTGAGCAAAATATCATCAGTATTGGTAAAGAAACAGACAAGCTGTACCTGGAAATGGTAAAGAGTTTGAGTATCTATCCTGAGGTGTGCGAAAAGCAACATGATCTTAAAATTGTATATACACCAATACATGGTACGGGTATTATGCTTGTACCCGATGTTTTAAAATTATATGGTTTTACAAACGTTCATATTGTAAAGGAGCAGGCTACGCCAGATGGCAATTTTCCAACAGTTGCTTATCCTAACCCTGAAGAAAAAGAAACAATGAGCATGGGTCTTGCACAGGCCAAAGAACTTGATGCCGATATTTTATTGGGAACTGATCCTGATGCAGACAGAGTTGGCATTGGTGTAAAAAATGATAAGGATGAATGGATATTAATGAATGGAAACCAGACGGCCTTACTTGCATTTAATTATATGATTGAAGCAAGAAAATCCAAAAGAATTGCTGCCCCAAATGATATGGTTATAAAAACAATTGTAACCACAGATATGATTGATAAAATTGCCGACCGAAATGGCGTTGCATGTTACAATGTACTTACTGGTTTTAAGTGGATAGCATCGCTAATAAAAGAAAAAGAAGGAAAAGAAAACTACATTATTGGTGGGGAGGAAAGTTTTGGATTAATGATAGGAGATAAGATTAGAGACAAAGATGCAGTGAGTGCTGTGGCACTTATTTGTGAGATGGCAGCATATGAAAAAAATAAAGGTAGAAGCCTTTTCGAAAAACTAATTGACCTTTATATTGAATATGGTTTTTACAAAGAAAACCTTATCAGCATTACCAAAAAAGGTATGAATGGTGCTGCAGAAATTGCTGCTATGATGGAAGGATACAGAAAAAATCCACCATTAAATATTTGCGGCACAGCTGTGCAAACTTTACTTGATTATGAATTACAGATTGCTAAAAATTTGCAAACGGGAGAAGAATGGAAAATTGATTTACCCAAAAGTAATGTGCTGCAGTTTGTAATGGATGATGGCACAAAAATTTCTGCAAGGCCAAGCGGCACAGAACCAAAAATAAAATTTTATTTCAGCGTCAATGAACCATTAATTAGTGCAGCAAAATTTCATGAGACAGAAAAACTGCTCAATGATAAAATAACGGCAATCATAAAAGATATGGGGTTATAGTTTTGGCATTAGTATTTTAAAAATTATAAAATAAAAGAAGTCGGACATTTTTCGGCTTTTTTTATATTGCATCATTACCATGAATAACCACCAAGATACTTACCGCCACAAAGGGCTGCGAAAAAAACTAACGGATATTTTACGGGAAAAAGGGATATCTGATGAGATTGTTTTAAAGGCAATGAACAATATCCCACGTCATTTTTTTATGGATAGTGCACTTGATAATATTGCATACGAAGATCGGGCCTTTCCAATTTCAGATGGACAAACAATATCACAACCTTACACAGTTGCTTACCAGACGCAGTTATTACAAATTAAAAAAAATGATAAGGTTTTGGAGATAGGCACCGGAAGTATTTATCAGGCCACAGTATTGGCAGAACTCGGCGCAAAAGTATTTACGATTGAACGTCAGAAAAATTTATTCGATAAAACAAAGCAATATATTTTTAAAAGCAAATACAATAATCTGAAGTTTTTTTATGGCGATGGCTTTGAGGGCTTGCCTACTTATGCACCTTTTGATAAAATAATTATTACTGCCGCAGCTCCATTTATTCCGCCTAAACTTATGCAGCAATTAAAACCTGGAGGCTTTATGGTTATTCCGGTAGATGAAGGTTTACAACAGCGAATGCTTCGGTTAACAAAAAATGTTGACGGAACTTATCGTGAAGAAATATTTGAAAACTTTAGTTTTGTGCCTATGTTAAGTGGGAAAGCCAATTCAATTTTACACAATAAAATTTAGTTTTTTTGTCAAGACGAAGCATCAGCTATGGTCATCATCGTTGTGTCACTCCCTTGAACGGCATACCATTATTCAACTTTTATTATGATAGAGATTTGCTGCTAATTTATTTTATAGTATTAAAATTTCTTCGGCTTTAATTAGGGTTGAAATAAATAAAGGCTTCTTATAATTCAAGTCCAATTTTTTTCATAAGCAGGCTTGCATTCAAATTTGTACATACACCTGTTTTCAGTTTATAATCAAAATATAATTCTTCGCCGTTTACCTGCGCATCAAAATGGAAATTTAAAATATTGTTTGGGAATTCGGTTTCCAATGCTGCAAGGTCAACATCATGCGTAGCAAGTATTGCTGCAGCTTTTTGTTTTATCAACTGCCTTATCAAAGCCTCAGAACCGGTATGTCGGTCAAGCGAATTCGTTCCCCGTAAAATTTCATCCAATAAAATAAAAACTTTTTCTCCTGTATTTATTTTTTCTATAACTGTTTTTAATTTTTTCAATTCAGCGTAAAAGGTAGAAGTACTTTCTGCAAGATTATCAGCAATGCGCATGCTGCTGAGCAACTGTATTGGCGATATTTCAAAATGTTTTGCGCAAACAGCAGCACCCGCCATAGTAAGAATACTATTGATGCCGATACTGCGCAAATAAGTACTTTTGCCCGCCATATTGCTGCCCGTAACCAGCATTATTTCACCCGCAGTTTTAACATCAATATAATTGTTAACCCTTTTACTCCTGTGTATTAATGGGTGGCCAAGCTCAACCGCATTTATTTGAAAATGCTTTTGCAGTATAATAGGAAAACACCATTCCAAGTTATTAAAGTGAAGTGTTGCAAAACTATTCAATACTTCGAATGTGGCAAGTGTATCAAACCATTTATTTACATCTGTATCATTTTCTTCTTTCCATTTTTCAAGATCAAGTACCTGCTGTAAATTCCACATAAGAAGGATATTAATAGGTATAGAAATGACCATATTATATCGCAAATCGAGTCTGTCAAGAATTTTTTGTAACTTTTTTATTTTTAAAGATGCTTTACTTTTTTCTTTTTGTAAATCATTTTTTAGTCCGGATAGCAGTATAGACTCGAAAGGCTGTGCTTCAATGGAAGCAATACTTTTAGAGAGTATTTTCAAATCATTAACCATAGATGAAAGCTGGTTGTGTAATGGCGCTACAATTTTATTTATTTGAAAAGCAATGACCGCATAAATAAACAAAAACAAGTACCATATTTTTTCCGGTATTACATCAAAAATGTACAGTGCGGTAATGGTCAAAATAATACCGGGTAAAATAATTCGTAACCATTGCCAGGGTTTAAACTGTATAAAAAGTGTTGGTTGTGTAAGCCAGTTTCTTATTTGTGCTACAGTTGATTTTTTTATGCTCGATTCTTTCCCGATTGCCTGTAAGTTTTGCCGCCATTGATTTTTATTAGTAAGTTCTTTTGTTGCATCCTGTCTAAAAATGATATTGTCTACATCAGCAGGGGATAACAACCAGTCTGCCAGTTTTTGTGCAGCGGGCTCTGAAGTTGTTCTGTTTATAAATTGGTATAAAGATGCTTTACCAAAAACATCCATATCGTTTGCATAAAAATGATCTTGTGGTGTGTAAATATGCCCATTTTCAAAATGGTCATATTTACCGTTTAATGCTAAAAGCTCAAATTCATTTATAGTTAATACTTGTTGTAAATGGTTAATGGCAGCCCTGTTTGCAAGATCTCTATAAATTAATTGTATAAAAATTACTGCAGTTATTATAGCTGCTGCAATGGCGTAAAACTTATTTATTGACCATAAAAAATAAAAGATGGTAATTACGACTATAATACTGCCTAGCCTTAAAACTGCAAATACAGATTTACGTTGCTGTAATTTTTTTTTCTGAGTAGTCAATTGAACTATGCGGCTGCTGTAAAATTCTTTGGGCTCCATACAGTAAAAATAAAGGAGATTAATTAAAGAATAATTTTTGCAGAAGATTGCTAGCAGGAAAATGGGTAGAAGTTAAAGCGTGAGGGATTGCAGCGGCTACCCTGGTGAAGATTTGTGTGTGGTCTCGTGCCGGAGTAACAGTGAAAAGCCCGACCCTTTGCCGGCAACCTTTGTGCTGCTTTGTATTTAAAGTAATAAATTAAAATAAATGAACTGAGGCATTGGAATACGTACCAATAATTTTATGTTTTCTTACTAATTAAGATTACTTATTTTTGCAATGCTGCTAAGGTTTTATTAATTAAAAATTAACAATTAAAACGGGGCCGTTTTGGTTTTGACAGCATAGATCTTTGCAGGTGTAAGCATGTAGTGCGTTGCGTTATTAGCACTTTAATCTGAAAACGAAAACTCTAAATGGCAATACTCAGTATGCCATGGCTGCTTAGTCGATAGACTTGCAACCATTAGGGCCGCCGAGCAGGTTTTATTACTGCCAAGTTCCGCCGCCGACATCAAAAAAAAGTGATATGCTACAACAGAATGTTGTGACTGTTGTTTAAGATTATTCTTCTAAGAAAAATATTGGTTTGTTTTGCCCCGGTATTTTTTCGAAAATCAATGCAAAAATAAACATGTAGAAAGCTTGCGGCGAATATGTTTGGACACCGGTTCGAGTCCGGTCGGCTCCACTAAAAAAAATCCATTGCCATTAGGTGATGGATTTTTTTAATGATTTATTAAATATGAATATGCTAAGGACCAAGCTACTAACTGTTGTATTATTTTTTCCATTTTTATTGAGCGCCCAAAAGTTTGATGTTGACAAAAACCTAATTTTAATTACTCCTGCATTTGAATCGCTTTATTCAACCCATGGTAATTTCTTTTATTCGGGTTCTCTTACATTTTCAAAAAAGCTGTCAAAAAAAATTGAACTCGGTGCCGGTATAGAAAGAGCTTCTTCTCCTATACATCATGATAATGGATTTGTATTGTATAAACTCAGATTTTTACCTGTGCATGGAAATATAAAATATCATTTTAAAAATCTTGGTAAATGGGATCCATACGCAGAATCGTCCTTTGGTATTTCTTTTAATAAATACCAAATTGCATCAGATGATAGCCCTGAGAAAACTTCGACAGTAAATGAAAAAGGTGTTTTTTTATATGCTGGTGCAGGCTTAAGATATACTGTTTTTAACAACTTTTTATTGGTTTCAGGTGTAGGAATAAAGGGTTATAAAATGAGTTTTAATGTAGATGATATTAATCCGCATGGTGTATCTTATCTTGTTGGTGTTTGTTTTAAACTAAAGTGATTTTAAAAGAAGATTATTTTTTTCTCTTTATAAATATTTATTTAAAATATTATTATCAATTTTAATTTTCTTAAAATAATGAAAAACTATTTTGCAGTTTTAATATTGTTTTGTCTCCCTCTCTTTACTATTCAATTACATGCTCAAAATATAGAAGATAAATATCCCATAACAATATTAAATCCCAATGGGACAAAGCAATTGCTCTTTTATTTTACCGGTGATGGTGGGATAAATAATTTTTCTGAACAACTTTGTAATAATCTTGCTCAAAATAAATACACTGTTATTATTTTAAACAGCCGTAAATATTTTTGGAAACAAAAACTTCCTGATTATATGGCAGCTCAGGTTAGTGAGATTATTCAATTTTATATAACCAAATTTAAAAAGAAAGAATTTTCAATAATTGGTTATTCTTTTGGTGCTGATGCAGCAATATTTTATAATACAAGGGTTCCAAAAAATTTAATGCCTTTATTAAAATCAACAATATTATTATCTCCATCAATAGCTACGGATTTTAACGTAAAATTTGCTGACCTTCTTGGCATTGAAAGCAGCAGTGGTCAGTTTAAAACACTACCTGAGATTCTAAAAATACCAAACTATGTTGTATGTGTGTTTGGTGAAGAAGAAGAAAAGAAACTATACAACGGCATAGCAAATAAAAAAAATATTAAAAGAGTTTTATTGCCCGGTTCCCATAAATATGATAACGATATTAATAAAGTTATTAAAACTGTATTATCTGTTTTGTAATTAGTTTCCTTCTGATATTCTTTTTAATGCATGTGGAACCTGGAGCAAATGATAATGATGGCTGTAAATAAGGTATTTTTTATTCCATTCAGGGAAAAACTTTTCCTTGTATTTTCTCAATCCTTTAAACTGTGCAAAAACTTTTAAATTGTTGTACGCATATTTAATTGTTTTTTGAGTAATGTTTACTCCTTCAATGCCTGAAAGCGGTGCTAATCCCATATTTACACTTGTATAGCCTTCATCTTTTAAATATAAAAAGGTTTTAACCAGCAACATATCTAGTATGCCGTTAGGCGAATCAGGTTCTTTTCTTATTAAATCATAAGTTGCTTCCCCAGGTGCATAATCTTTTACAAGATTTAAAAATGCATACACTTTTTCTTCTCCGTCTTCAATGGTTAAAATTGTTTGCTGTTTTAAAATAACAGTATCAAATACACCTTGGGTAAATGCAACTTCTTCCTGATTTAAATCCTTTAACCAATGATCAGATACCTGTTCCAGTTTTTGTAATAAACCTTCTTTTTGATTAGGCGTATAAACTTTAAAAATATATCCGTCTGCAGTAAGTCTGTTTACAGCACTTCTCGTTGGCTTCATTTTACCACCATCGATAGAAAATGTTGTAAGGTTTAAAACAGCTTCTTCGCCAATAGGTAAAGATTTTTTCCCCAAAGATTTATACATTTCCAGCGATTCTTCTGGAACTCTGTAATAGGCAGTAATAAAACCATTTGTAAGGCATCTGGCTTCAAAACTTTTAATGATGTCAATTTTTTCAAAAAGGGATTCGCTTACAGGGTCTTCCAATACAATAGCAAAATGTCTGGTTACTTTAAAACTGATAAATGCAGTACGACTTTCGTTAAAAAAAATAAATTTATCCGGGTATGTTTTAAAATAATCAAGCGCCGAACAACCACACTTTTTTAATAAAGTATCTGCATCTACAAAATCATTGGGGCTGTTATATGATTTAATAAAATAGGGTCTTAATAAATTATATAAAACGAAAACGATTATGGTTCCGCTAATAAAATAAATAGATTTTTCGAAGTTGGAACCAAATCTTGTTAACGGAACAAGAGCTTTATCATCTATAAAAAAAATGACTTTTAAAACCGCTTCAATGGAACCTGTAAAAGTAAACTCGATCCCAAAGTGTTTTTTCCTCATAAAATAAAATCCAACAACTCCGTATGCCATCAAACCTGCTAGGGCATAAAAAAATACTTTGTAACCTAATCTGATTAACTTACCCTGGGGAATCAGTTTATAGCTTCCTCTTGTGTAAATTAAAGATGAAAATGCTACAAAAGCCAGTAGCGCCTCTTCATAATCTGCAGCTTTTAGTAAGTGCCCTATAATTGAAAAAACGGTAAGTGTAACGGCAACGTACCAAGTTCTTTTAGACCCCTGTAAAAGAAAAATACTTATTAAAACAAGTATTACCCCAAAAATAAATACCAATGCGTTGCTTGTAACAACAACGTGTTTGGGTAGTAAGTCTTGTACAAGCCTCAGCCTTGCAGGTATGGCGGGAGTAATTGAGGAGAGAATATTAACAGCACCCAGCACCAGAATTATAAATGCAGGTAATACCCGCAAAACAAGGCTGTTTTTTTTAGTAATAAAACTGATAATACCTCCAATTAATGGAAGCCAGAATTCAAAAAACCTAAATAATAATGTGATAGATGCTGCTGCAATAATTGGGAAGCCAAACTGCCGTAAAATAAAAGTTAAGGCTACTTCAATGGTACCAAGGCCTCTTAAAAATGGTGAGGCTATTAAAAGTATTACCATTACAATATATCCAATAATTGCTGCAGGCAAACTTGCCTGAAAATGCAAAGCCAGCATACAGATGTAAAGGTGTGCAATTCCAATACATTCTATACCAACAGAAACGGCGAGTGTATACCAAAACTGTTTGCGGTTTATGCGCTCTTCCAACATATCTTCTAAAATAGCGGCCAAAGAGGGTTTTAATTTTAATATGTACTTAAAAGCAATTCCTTTTTTAGAAATGGAATTGATAATTAAAGCAAGGGCACCGGTAATAACTAACACAAAACCGAAACTCAATATTTCTAATGTTCCAATTTGGGTAGTAAGTAATGCAAAAGCCAGCACCGGTAATGCTACAAACACTACAGATAGTATTCCGCAAAAACCATAGAGTGTAGAAGCCAGATAAATTTTGGATTTGGAAATACCCTTTTCCTCCAAATCTGTATTAAAGAATGCAAGTGAAGTAAACCCGCCTGCAGGTAAAAAAAGACTAACCAGGTTCCTTTTTAAAAAGAGTATAAGTGCTGTAAACAAAGAAATATCCTTATGGAGAGCCTTAAAACTGTGCACATACATCTGCGCCTGGGCAAGCACATAAATTATTGTAAGTATAACACCTAGTAATATGTAAGTACCGTTTGAATTATTTAACTGTTGTCTAATCTGTGCAAACTCAAGATGTTGTTGGCGTATAAAAAAAATAGCCATTAACAACATAAAGATGGCTAAAAAAAACTGCCACAGAAATTTGTTGTAAATCAGTTTGGAAAGAAAATTCTTTGCCTTGTTCATAATGGGCTATAAAAGAAATTACAAAAATTAAAGTCAAGAAATAGGGATTAAAATTAGCACAAAATTTATTATTATTTTTTATAAAACATTATGTAAATTTTTTAACATCAATCCATTTCCCAGATTTTAATTTAAAAAGAAATTATAAAAGAGATTTTTAAAAATCAACTAATCTAGGCTATTATCCATTAACCAGTCTTGATCTTTCCGAAAAGTAAATTTCTATAAATTTCTATTTCATGATTTTTAGTTTTTCATATTTAGATGATTTTTTAAAATGCAGTATTGAATTATTCAGCGTTATAAAGATTATTATTTTTCTTTTTGCAATTTTTTAAACTAGTTGTAGTTTTTTTTAGTCCAATTAACTAATAAAAAACTGGAGTGTTATTTTAATTTAGTAAAAACAGGCATATTTATTTACACCTGCTATAAACTCCAAAATGTATTTGCATAAATGAAGTGTTATGCTGATTAAATTTTAAGTAAAGAAGTATTTTAAAAACTTATTTTACTTAAATTATCTGCAACATTTTTTTACAAAAAGTTTTTTAAATATCCAACCAAAAAACGTGGTTACTTTTTTCATTTCGTTACATTAAAAAAACTGTATTCTAATTTTAAATACAAACCGTTGGGTGCCGTGCGAAGCATATTACTGTATATTTCTTTTACATACGCAACATCAATCCTTGCCTGGCTGTTGATTATAAATTGCAAAGATGGAACAATATCCAAAAATGATTTTCCATTTCGATTTAATGTTTGTCCCATAAATTCCATCATCAAATTAATATTTGTTTGTTTATAACTTTTATATTTATTTGGATACATTAACCTTCCAAATGATAAAGTATAATTTGTTGCACTGTTACTTTGTGAGGCGGGAAATTTATAAGTCTCTGTATTATTTGTGGCTTTCTCAAAACTGCTTGATGCACCGATAGCTATTTTATTGATGAGTTGTGTAGCAACTATTCCTGTTTCAAAGCCACTGTTATGTCCCATAGTATTTATTTCTTCCTGATGGATATCAGAATTATTTAAACTAACACGCCCAAATGCAGCCATTCGAAAATGTTGATGTAAATCATCTTTGGAAAGAAAACGGTATTTGGCATAAATACTTCCCCCTTCAGTTACTAATTTTTTATTTCTGTTGCTTATAAATGCTGCAGCATGAAGCATCAAATTCTTATTTGCTCCCCACATTATTTCCGGCATTATGTGGTAATTGTTACCGGGCTTATACTTCTCTTTCATTAATGATTGCGCAAGTCTTACACCTATTGATCCCGTAGGCATATTGCTCGCCGGTTCTGTAACCACAAACAGTTCCTGTGCAGACACATCTAATGAAAGTGCCATTATTACAAAAACTAAAAACTGTTTCATATTAAAGTGTTTTTAAATGAAAGTTCTTATCATTATTTGCTGCATATGAAGGATACTTGCTAAAAGTTTTTTGTAGTTTTTTATATTCTTTTTGTGTTACAAATCCTTTATCCAAAACCTGTACTTTAACTTCTCCTCTTAAAGTTTGAGGTTTGGTATCTACAAAAATATAGGAGCTTTCTTTTGCATTGTACGATAAATTATCGCCTGCTTTTATATTATCAAAAGGAATTGTGAGAATAAGAGACCCAACAAAGAATCCGGCTTTTTCTACTTTGTCTTTAAATGATTTAGGAGATAATACATTCCCTTTTTTTAGATAAATAGTGAATGTATTGCTGTTAAGATCTGTTGTTACATTTTCTACCTCAGGCATTGCTTTAAATTGTTTATTTATAGCGTTTGAACACATAGAGCAGGTTAATCCTGTAGCTACTAATTCTGCTTTGGATATTTGTGCATTAGCTTCAATTGTAAATAAGCCGATTATAATCAGCGTAATAATATGTTTCATAACTATTTGTTTTTTAACTGCAAATTCAATAGAAATTAGCAGAGGAATTTTAATTTTTATTAATTTTTTAGTTCTTCTTTTGTCTTTCGTACTGGCAGCAACCCGGTAATTTGTTATAAGTTGCTTCTGTTGCTTTGAATGAATCACTGTCATAACCTACGAGAGCTATTTTCTTTAAAATATCATCTTTGCTCGTTTTAGTAGCATCAAAAGTAATGACCGCCATACCTGTTTCTTCGTTCCATACAGCTTTTGAAATGTTATTTTGATTCGCAGCTTTTTCAATCTTGGTTTTGCACATTCCACAATTTCCATAAATCTTTGCCGAATCTGTTGCAGGATTTTTAATTTGAGCCTTTGCATTAAAAAATATGCACGATATGGCAATTGCCATTGTTATTATAGTTTTCATTATATAAATTTTGTAATTTTTTTTAAAAAGATAAATATATCCGACAACAACTATAAAAATTGTGTCAGCAATAAGATCTTTTTAAATTCTGTATGTACAATACAAAACTGTACGTTTTTGTATTGATGGTAAAAGCGGAGGAGAGTAAATAATTTGAAATGATTTGGCATCAAATGCCACTCCAGTAAATACATTTAAAGAAGAATAAATTTTTATTGCCGGAGCCTCGAATATATTTAGGAAAGATGCAGTTGTACTTTTTTGATGCTCAGTATTAATTTTTAATTGCTTTAGCTCATCTTTACAACAACCTTTTTTTGTTGCTTTTTCCTTCATGCCACATTTGTTACAGGTGGTATTTTTCGATTCGGAAATATCCCAACCAATAAATTTATCCATGCAAAAATGCAAATGCAAACTAGCTCCAACAGTCGTTACCCCGTAAACAAATAATAATAATATGACTGCTAACTTTTTCAGAATCTAAAATTAATATTAATTTCTATTAATAATTGTTAATGTATGCATGGGTTTAAATATGATAAAGCATTAAAATGTTTCTAAGTTCCTTATTATTAATAAAATTTCTTAATAATTATGTATGCTATTACGATGATGGTTAGCAAAGTAATGATAGTAATAATTACAGCTGATTGATCCGGAATCTTTTTCTTAATTCTTTTTTTCTTTTTTAATTGCAATTTTAAATTCCCATTTATCTGGTTTACCAGTGAAGGAATTTTATTATTTGCAATTTGTTCCAGTCCTTCTGCCGCTTCTCTGTCAAAATCCTCATGTAATTCTTCCAAAATAAAATCATCTCTGTTTAATGCATCGTTTAAATCATTCAACCTTTCATAGTTGTCGTTTTCTTCGTTGTTTAATATATTTTCAAAATTATTGTTCATGTTCGGGCATTCTGAGCATTAAAATTTTTAAATTTCTTTTGCCGTTTTGAATGTGACTTTTTACTTGTAATCCACTGTAACTGGTTAAATCTGTTATCTCCTGATAAGATTTTTTTTGCAGATAAAATAAATTCAGGCACACACGCTGTTCATCTGAAAGCAATTTTAAAGCAACCTCTAGATTATTTAAAGTAACCTCCTTTTTTGCTGCATTATTTGTTTCTTCTTTTTCATTGTCTGGTGCATATATTTTTTCACTAATCTCAACAGTATCTTTCTTATTATCTCTTAATTTCATCAAACAATGGTTTTTTGCAACCATGTAAATCCAGCTTTTGAAATAGTCAACTTTATATTTATGTAATTCATTTATAATTTTTAAAAAAACCTGCTGTACACTGTCCTTGGCTTCTTCCTCATTCCTTAAATATTTCATGCATACGCCTAAAAGCATACCGGTATAACGCTGTAATAAAATTCCCAGCGCTTCAGTATTGCCATCTTTATTATAGGTCTGCAAAAGTTCCTTATCATCTTTATCGTGGTATTTTGTTACCATACTTTGCAATAAATGCAGTTTTATACCGATTAGATGAATACTTCAAAAAATTCCATAATAAATATTATTATTTTATAAACGACGTGGTTGTTTGAGAGGAAATATTTTCGGCTTCATTTTTTGGTTTATCGAAAAACAACATTTTAATTCCAATAACAAGTAATAAAACCGCAAAGCATTTTTTTAATATTTCCTGAGATACTGTTAGTGCGATCCTGCTTCCAAAATAACTCCCTATAAAAAAAGCAAGCGCAATAACTGCGGTTACTTTTATATCTACATATCCTGCTTTGTAAAATTGTAATACCCCTAATAGCCCAATGGGTAATAACAGTATTGCTAAAGATGTGCCTTGTGCAGTTTTTTGAGAAAAACCTATAAAGTAAACAAGTGCAGGTACAATTACAATACCACCTCCAATGCCAATTACACCACTAAGTATCCCGGCACCAATGCCGATCAGCAAAAGAATAAAAAGAGTTTGTAAGTCCATTTTTTTAGGGTTGTTGGGTATTGTTTTTTGGGAAATGTTCATTGTACATTTTTATAGAATCGTCAATTACTTTATAAGCCGCTTCCTTATTTTGAAATTCATCTATCTCCACCTTTTTATTTTCCAGTACTTTATATTGTTCAAAAAAGTTTTTTAAAACATTTATAAAATGTTCAGGTAATTCCTCTATGCTTTTTATATGGTTAACAGAAGGGTCGTTAGAAGCTACTGCAATAATTTTATCATCTTTTTCGCCATTGTCTATCATTTGCATGTTCCCTATAACAGTAGCTTTCACAAGGCATAACGGTGCAATACTTTCGCTGCACAACACCAATATATCAAGTGGGTCACCATCATCCCCCAAAGTTTTGGGTATAAAGCCATAGTTTATAGGATAATGAAAGGAAGAATAAATAACACGGTCGAGCTTAAGCAAGCCGGTTTGCTTGTCTATTTCATATTTGCAGCTGCTACCCTTTGGAATCTCTATTAAGGCATTTACCTGTTGCGGCGCATCATAACCATATTCAGCACCATGCCATGGATGTAGTACATACATAAATTAATTGTTTATAATTTTAAAACCTATAAATGTTGCCATAATGCAGGCAGCTACGCTTGTTAATATATAAAAGCCCGCAGTCAGGTATTCTCCTGTTTTTAGCAATTGAAAATTTTCTAAACTAAAGGCAGAAAAAGTTGTAAACCCACCACAAATTCCTGTAGCTAAAAAAAGCTTTGCATTTTCTGTTATAAAATTTGTTTTTTCGCTTAATGCAAACACAATACCTATAAACAAACAACCTAAAATATTTACGAAAAGGGTATGAAAAGGAAAGTTTTCCGTTTTCCATACAGTTGTTATAAAGTAGCGCAATATTGCACCAATACTACCACCCAGCCCAACGAATAAAAAACTTTTAATCATAAATTAGTTTGTTGTCGAACTGTCGGCAGATGTATATTTAAAATCTACACTCCACGTTTCATTCCTCCGCACTACCTTGATATTCATGGGTTGTTTCATGTAAGAATTACTGTAGTTTATAATTGTAGTGGAATCATTTTCGTCAGTAAGTGTATTTATAATGTAAGAAGCTTTTTTATATGCCTGTTTTTTTTCCGGGGGAAGACGCTCGTAATATGTTTTATAAGAATCAAACATTGCAGTGTTTTGAGCATCACTCAAAAGAAGCTTTTCAGCTGATTTAAAATTACCATCCAGTGTAGCACGAATAAATTCTGTACCTGTTGCTACTGATGTTGATGGACGTTTTGCATCGTTGTTGTTGCATGATCCAAAAATTATTAAAAGTATTAATATTTGTAATGATAATTTCATGTATTTAATTATAGATTTTAGGGTTTGATTCTTTCAAATTTAAATCTAATATTTTGTATGTAAGTAACAAAAAAAAGTACCCATTAAGAGTACTTTTTTTTGATTATTGTTATTTTAGATATTTTTATAGGAATGGTCTGTTCTGTTTCTGTTTTTTTGAGCTGCATCTTTTTCATCCATAGCATCCTTGTCGTCTTTATTGTAAGCCTTTATAATTGCCTTTACAAGCTTGTGTCTTACAACATCTTCTTCATCCAGTTCTATATGCGATATGCCATCAATATTTTTTAATAAACGGGAGGCACGCCAAAGTCCGCTCTGCATATTTTTTGGTAAATCAACCTGTGTAGGGTCACCGGTTATTATAGCTTTGGCGTTGGGGCCAATTCTTGTTAAAAACATTTTAATTTGAAGGTCGTTGGTGTTTTGCGCTTCGTCTAATATAATGAATGCATTGTCCAAAGTTCGGCCACGCATATAGGCCAGTGGCGCAATTTCTATTATACGAGTGCTCATGTAATAAGCAAGTTTATCTGCAGGTATCATATCATCAAGGGCATCGTATAATGGTCGTAAATATGGGTCAATTTTTTCTTTGAGGTCACCCGGTAAAAAACCTAAACTTTCTCCTGCCTCAACTGCAGGGCGTGTAAGGATTATTTTTTTAACCAGCTTATTTTTTAATGCTCTTACTGCAAGTGCAACTGCTGTATAGGTTTTACCGGTTCCTGCGGGACCGATTGCAAAAACAATATCATTTTTATCGCATGCCTGAACCATTAATTTTTGATTTGCAGTTCTTGCTCTGATCGTTTTGCCGTTTGGACCAAATACTAAGACATCGTTTGGATTACGGTCAATAAAATTATCAATACTTTTTTCATCATCGCCACCCAATACCTGCGAAAAATAATTTTCACTCATGTGGCCACTTCTTTCGAGGTATTTTATTAAAAGATCTATTTTTTCTTTCGCTTCTTCAATTTGTTCTGAGGCACCGCTTAATTTTATTTGTGTGCCTCGGCTTAAAATTTTAAGAAGAGGAAATTTCTTTTTCAGAATGTCGAGCTTGCCGTTGTTAACTCCGAAAAATTCAATAGGGTTTACATTTTCTAAATTGATGATGGTTTCTGTCAATTTTTATTTGCTTTGTTTGAGTAATAATTTGCTGAAAAATATCAGCTGTATGTTCTTATCAAATTTAATGAATAGCAGTGGTTATATACCCATTATAATTATTCACATTATTAAAATATTATGTGAAAAAAGAATTTAGAATTTTCCAATAATTTTAAAATTAATCAGTCTGGGAGTTAATCGGTTCGGCAAAGCGTAAACTGTATTGGAAAAATCTTTTATTAGCTGGAAGGAAATGGTATTTTCTCTGTTTATAAGGTTAAACACTTCCAAACTAGCCCATATGTTTTCAAATTTTTGAAATGGACTGTGGCTTCTTCTTACAGATTTCTCACTAAGCAACAATGCGCTGAAACCCATATCTACCCGTATGTATGCAGGAATAATCAGGCCGTTTCTATACTTTACGGAACCCGGAATATTATAACTCATGTTGCTGCCATAAATAGCATTTAGATGAACTTTAAAATTTTTATTAGTAGGTAAATAATCTTCCAGGTAAAGCCCTACAGTTATTAATCTGTCAGTTGGGCGACGCACATAACCAACATCATTTTTTACACTGTCTTTAACTTTTCTGTCAACCGTTCCTGCGTTTATAATTTCGCCTGCTGCGTTCTTGTAATTATAATAACTGTTGTTGTTTAAATTTTCTTTTGTGCGCATGAAGCCTACACTTAACCAGCTTTCTGCATCTTTTACAAGTTCACCAAAAAGCCTGAATTCAACTCCCGTTGCATAAGCTTTAGCATTGTTGCTTCCGAGGTATCTTATTTTTACATTATCAATATCGTATGGTACAACGGCAGTCATTTGTTTGTAATAAGCTTCAGTTGTAAGTCTAAGTATTCTGTTGCCATTTCCTTTAAAATTATAATCAATACCTGCAACAAACTGTTTGCTTTTTTGTGCTTTTATGTTTTCATTAACCGAGCCATCGTTTCTTCTTAATTCTCTGTAAAAAGGCGGTTGGTTGTACACACCTGCCGCTGCTTTAAAAACAATGTCTTTATTGCCCAATGGTTTCCAGCTTATTTGTGCCCGAGGGCTTATCAAAAATTCTTTGTTTAAACTATTGTAGTTAAACCTTACGCCTGCCTGCAAAGTAACATCGCTGTTGTTTTTACTAAGCCTTATATTATCCTGCACGTAACCGCTGTATTTTTGAATATTTAAATCTGATATGCTGTTTTGTACATTGTAAATTGTTAACGACCCGGGAACATATGGGAGCGAATAACCTGCGGAATCTCTGTATTCAAACTGCGCAAGTTTATCTTTAATATTTGTTTGCTCTGCAGATAAGCCCCACTGTATAAAATTATTTTTTGCATCATAACTTCCTTTGTGGCTTGCGTTATATACTTCAATGTTTAATTGGTTTCTTGCATAATTTTGATAAAATCCTGCACCCAATGGATTAGTAATTTGACCAAATGTTGGGCTTGTGTTATCAAAGTCTCTGTCACCAAAAAGATACGCTGCACCGATATCAACATTTTCCTTTTCTTTGTCTTTAAAACGGCTGAGCATCCATTTAATTTTTGTTTTTTTATTGATGGATTGCAAAAGTGATAAGCCGATTAAACTTGACGTGTAGCTGTCTTTTTCCTGACCTTCAAAAAATACATCCAACCCAAGGTTTGCAGTAAAAAAAGGAGAAAAAACCGATGTTGTTTTCTTCACAGATTCCGGAAAGAACGTAAACCTTGAAGTTGAAATAATCCCCAATAATTCTACCTGAAGCTTTGGTGAAATTGTATAACTTAAAAAACCCTGCGCATCAGATGCGGAAGGAATGTATGCACCGGCTGTAGGTTGGTTGCTTAGTAAGTTTCTGTTGCTTTTATTTCTAACACCCGTGAGGTAAGAGAATTTTCCGTTTTTTGAAGCGCCTTCTAATTGCAATCCCTGCTCTAATAAACTAACATATGCAGTACCGCCAAAACTACCAGGTTTTTTATATTGGATGTCGAGAACGCTGCTCATTTTATCGCCATACTTGCTTTGAAATCCTCCGGTATAAAAATTTACATTTTTGGTCATATCAGGATTGATAAGACTTAATCCTTCCTGTTGACCACTACTTACTAAATAAGGTCTGTAAATTTCAAAATCATTAATATAAATTAGGTTTTCGTCGTAGTTACCACCGCGTACATTGTATTGAGATGTGAGCTCATTGTTACTGCCCACAAGGGTTTTAATCAATCCCTCAACACCGCCTACTGTACTCGGGTTGATAACTGCATTGCGGGAATTTATTTTTATAAGCCCTGTTTCTTTTCTTTCTTTTTCATTCCCAACGGTCACAGCATCAAGTGTTTTGCCGGTTTGTTTCAACTGTATTATTATGCTTTCAGTTTCGTCACTGCTTAAAAAAAAATTCTTTTGTTGGTCTGAAAAACCTGAAAAACTAAAAATAAGTGCCAATGATTTTTGTGCGGGAACTTTCAGTGAGAATGTACCATTGCCGGCAGATAAAATTCCTGAATTTTTACCAAGAATAACAACAGATACATTTTTTAAAGGGGCTTCATTTTCATCTACAACAGTGCCGGTTATTGTTGCAAATTTAGTTTGTGCAGTGGCAGAAATAGTAAGGATGCAAAGTAAAAATCCGATAAAAAATCTCATGCATTGAAGATAGAAAAAAATTAAGAATTTATAGATGAAACATTCATGTAAAAAGTAATTTATGAGGCTTTTCATTTTATATTTGACGGGGATAAAAATTTTAGCAGGTTATGGAAAACAAAAAATTCTTGATAGCATTTTTTTATTTTCTAAAGTTTTAATTTTAACAACTGTAATTTTAAACATTATGCATAATGCCAATGCAGAAATGATGTTAGAAATAGTGTATTTAGTTATCTGATTTTTGCTTGTACGACCGTTTCTGAAATTCGCAATCTTGCAAGATTAAAGGATCAGAAAAATTTATGTAGACGATTGGATTCTTTGTGTTGCACCATTGCCGGCTTATTTTACTTATTGAATGGTAGAAAACGTATTGTTGATAATATAGAGCTTTCGAACAACTAAAATTTTTTATGAAATTTAAAATTCATTTAATTCCCGTAACAATTGCACTATTTGCCGGTTGCGCAACTAAAGAGAATAATAAAAAAATTATAGGTAAATGGGTAGGTACAGAATGGCTTGTAAATTCAGTTGCATCTAGCCTTAAAGCCGTTAAAGCCTTTTTTGTGTTTAATGAAAAAGGCATTTATAGTTTTGAATATAGCGGCTCAAAAGAAGAAGGAACTTACAAAGTGGAGAATGATATGCTGTTTACCAAATCTGCAAACCAACAGGAAATAATGGTGAAGATATTTAAGCTTACCACAGATAGTCTTGTGTTTGATATGAACAGAGGCGGACAGGCAAAACGCTTAACCCTTCGCAAAAATTAAATGCATTTACATTTTTAAAAACCACTTCCCATGAAAATATTATTACTACTTGCCGTTTGCTTTCCTTTCATAGCTTCTGCACAAAAACTTTCTTCGTCAGAAATAAACCGTTATACAAAACAGGCAGCAAACGTTACCATTTACAGAGATAATTATGGTGTGCCGCATATTTATGGTAAGTCAGATGCTGATGCAGTTTTTGGATTGCTGTACGCACAATGTGAAGATGATTTTAAAAGAGTTGAATTAAATTATATTGAAAAACTTGGCAGGCTTGCTGAAGTAAATGGCGAAAATTCTTTGTACAGCGATTTGTACATAAGGTTATTGATTGACAGCAGCGATGCCATATCAGATTATAAAAAAGCACCACTGTGGTTACAAAAATTATTGGTTGCTTATGCAGATGGTGTCAATTATTATCTGTATAAAAATCCCTCCGTAAAACCGGCTTTGCTTAACCACTTTCAACCTTGGTATCCATTGTTGTGGACGGACGGAAGCATTGGCGCTATCAGCACCGGTGGTGTTACAGAAGAAGAAGTGAAAAACTTTTATACCGGCAACAGAACATCATCAACCTATAACCCAAAAAAATTTGAAGAAATTTCTACGGGTTCAAACGGGTTTGCCATTTCGCCTAAAAAATCAGCATCCGGTAATGCGTTGCTTTATATAAATCCTCACGTAACTTTTTACTTTAGGCCCGAAGTGCACATGGTGAGCGAAGAAGGATTGAATGTGTATGGGGCCGTAACATGGGGACAGTTTTTTATTTTTCAGGGTTTTAATGAATACTGCGGCTGGATGCACACCAGCAGTAATGTTGATGTTGCAGATATGTATGCAGAAAAAATAACCGGTAACAACAATGAAATGGAATATCTTTTTGACAATCAAAAAAGAAAAGTACAGCATAAAAATATTGCTATCAGTTTTAAAAAAGGCGATGTGCTCCAAACAAAAAATATTACTGCATTGTACACACAGCATGGGCCTATAATGGCGTATAGAAATGAAAAATATATTAGTGTGAAAAGCAGTAACAGAATGATGAATGGGCTGATACAAAGCTGGCAACGCACAAAGGCAAAAGGGCTTGCAGATTATACCAAAACGATGGAGCTTAAAGGCAACACCAGCAACAACACGGTGTTTGCAGACAATAAAGGAAATATTGCTTACTGGCACGGCAATTATATACCCGTAAGAAATACGAAATATAACTGGAGCAAACCTTTAGATGGCAGCACTTCGCAAACAGACTGGAAAGGTTTACATGCATTAAAAGATATTGTGCAAATGATCAATCCTTCAACTGGATTTATACAGAATTGTAATTCTACTCCATACACAGTAAGTGGTACAAGCAGTCCGGTAAAAAAGAATTACCCAAACTACATGGCACCGGATGGTGAAAATTTTAGAGGAATAAATGCTGTAAAGGTTTTACAAAATGAAAATACTTTTACGATCGAAAAATTAATTACAGCGGGCTATGATAAAAACCTTGCTGCATTTGAAGTTTTGATGCCGGCACTCATTAATGCATTTGATAAAAATATTACTCCTGCAGATAGTTTGTATGATCTTTTGAAAGAACCGATGGCGTTGTTAAAAAAATGGGATTACCATGTGGCTGAAAATTCTGTTGCTACCACAATTGCGGTGGAATGGGCACAACGTTTAACCTCTGCTATAAGAAAAGTATATGTTGATGAAGACGAACCTGACCAGGTAGCTACAACCAGGCAATTTGCTGCAACTGCAAAGGCAACTGATCTTTTACTACCATTGGCAAAAACAATTGATGACCTTAAACAAAAGTATGGTACGTGGGTGGTTGAATGGGGGAGCATAAATCGTTACCAGCGCATTAGCAATGATATGAATCAGGCATACAATGATGCAGGCAAAAGTTATCCTGTGCCATTTGCTTCGGCTTTGTGGGGTATGTTACCATCTTACAACAGCCGTTATTTTGAAGGTACTAATAAACGATATGGTGTTAGTGGTAACAGTTTTGTTTGCGCTGTTGAATTTGGCAAAAAGGTGAAAGCAAAATCTTTGCTTGCCGGTGGAAACAGTGGCAATCCATCTTCTCCACATTTTACAGATCAGTTGTTAATGTATACACAAGGCAAGTTTAAAGATGTGTCTTTCTACAAAGAAGATGTATTAAAACATGTTGAGCGTAAATACAAACCGGGAGAAT
>ENA-OFDM01000036-OFDM01000036.1-metagenomes-genome-assembly--contig:-NODE-36-length-51227-cov-8.760533_pt1 | contig 51227 bp, 41 predicted proteins | sample MGYA00153385_OFDM01 | MGnify analysis MGYA00153385
TGGTGTATTTTTTAATCTATTCTTATTGTACCTCATAACACCCGGAAGTGCTGTATGGCTTATTCAACCGCAGTGGGTATGATTTGTATATGCAAAATTCTGCAAGTTCGATCGCGACTGGTATTGCTTGGTGTCTGGCTTGGGGTGAGGGGCGCGAACCTCAATTTGATATAAATGTGTTGTGGGAAATGCGACGGGCTTTGAATGCTGGGGAGGAAGTGCCCGCAGAAGTGAAGCAAATTGTCGATCGAGTTCAGCAACTAGAAAAACTTGAGTTTCCTGAAACTCTCGAAAAACTAAGTGAACTGACCAAGAAATATCCGGTACTGTGGGAATCTAAAATCGGCTTAGTTTATGGCGGCGCAACCAAAATCAAGCAATATGTGTTTGAAGCAGCAAAACTACCAGATATTCGCGGCGCATCAGCTTTGCTAGACAGAATTAATTTAGTCGATATTCCTGCTTTTTTTGGCGAACCTCGAAAATCTGTTTCAGTTTCCGAATGGCTAAAGGAAAACTTTCCTAAGTTAGAAGCAGCTTTGATTAAAGAATTACTTATTTACTACAAGGGTGGCAACATCCTAGCTTTTTGTCCGGCTGCATTTGTAGATGACTTAGCTGATGCCATTGAGAAACGTTATACTCACGAGACTTTAACGGCTAATTCTTGTGCTATTGGAGAGAGTTTTAGGCTTTTAGAAATTCGCTTTGGCTTGCTAAAACAGAGCATAGAAAATACACCTTGGCTTGATTGGTATCATAAAAATTATAATCAACCACTGGTTCAAGCTTACTTTGGCTTTCCTGCAAATGAGTTAGAACGAATTCAGAAATTCAAGAATCACAAAAGTTTTAACGAATTGACAACAAAATTAGCCGTTTTGTTTAATCAGCGCCGAAGTGGCAATGATTTTCCAAATCGCCCTAGCCGTCGTTATCCACCGATGTTTGAAACGCATCCTTACTTGAGGAGAGATGAGAGCGATCGGCGATCGGCGATCGCCAGAATTAGCGCTCTTTCCGGCAATCCATCACTATCTGAATCGCTAGTGCGCAAGCGGATTGTGGGTCAAATTGCTAAACGAGAGATATTGAAAGATAATTTACCTAATTGGTTTATAAATCTCAATCTTGATTGGCAGCCGACTGGTATTGAAAGTTGGGTAACTAAATTTGATTATTACTTAGCTCGGCGAGAAAATAGTCAATTAGCTAGCGATTATTATGGAGATTGTAGTCAAATCAAAGAAGCGCGATCGCTCAGAGAAATTGGCAATGCTTCTAAAGGTTTTGTCGCGTATATTTATGCAGACGGCAATAATATGGGCGGATATATTCAGCAAATTCAAACTCCACAAGAGTACAAGAAATTCAGTGAAGATATTTTCCAAGCAACTGAACAATCTGTTTACAAAGCATTAGCACAATATCTCAAACCGCATCAACTGAACAATTTAACCGATCCAGATAATGAAAACCGCAATGGTTGCTGGATTCATCCTTTTGAGATTTTGGCGATCGGTGGCGATGACGTGATGTTGATTGTGCCAGCCGATCGAGCTTTGGCGATCGCCAAAACCATCGGCGAAGAATTTGAAAACATATTGCTACAAACAGGTGGTTATAGACTGGATAATAACCGTCCTAGTTACTCAGCACACCGCTATTCACCAGAAAAAGCAATTCCTTCTGAGTGCAAGTTAAGTATGTCAGTAGGAGTCTTAATTACAGCAGAAGATACCCCAATTTATTATGCACAGAATTTGACAAATCAGCTACTCAAGTCAGCCAAAAAAACTGGCAAAAAATTGAAAAAAGATGCTGGATATTTTGGAGGTACGATTGATTTCTTAGTTATGAAATCTGTCACCATGATTTCATCCAATATTGAAAGCTTCCGCGATGAAGGGTTAACTCTCGATCGAGGAGCAAAACTGAAGTTGTATGCTGCACCTTACACATTACATGAAATAGGCGGATTACTTGAGTCTGTTAAAGTCTTGAAAAAAGCTGAGTTTCCCAAATCACAACTCTACCAAATTCGTAGTTTTCTAGAACGAGGGAAACAAACTACAATCCTCAATTACCGCTATTTCCGAACCAGACTAAAACAAGGTAAGGCAGAATTAAAAGCAGAATTTGAAGATGCTTGGTGCAAACCAAAAAAACCAGAAAATTCGGGGAACTTAGCTCCTTGGATGTTCGATTTAAAAGAGGGAGTTTATGAAACCATCTGGCGAGAACTTGTGGATATTTACGATTTCATTGAAGAAGATTCCAAACCAATTTCAGAAGACTTAGCAAATATGGAGGTAGACTCATGATTGTTCTCAATGAACTTTTAAATTCAGTTGAAACCTACACGATTACAGCAGTAATTGATACAGCTTTGTGTGTGGGCGCGGGTGGCTCTTCCGGTTCTCTCGCAGATAAGCCGATCGTCCGCAATGCAGAAGGCAACCTGTTAATTCCCGGTTCTCAACTTAAAGGCCGCCTCCGTCACGAATGCGAGAAAATTGCCAGAGGTTTGGGTTGGGAAGTTTGCGAATCTCCGAATGCAGGTAAAATGGTTATTCGCAGAGATAATGCACCGGATAAATTCAAACGCAGTGACTACGAAGTCTCAGGATATAATGATACTTATCACTGTTTGATTAGCCAAATCTTCGGCGATCCAGTTTTACCCTCTCGCATCATTATTGACGACTTAATTTGCACAGAAGATCCAGATAACTTACCCGAAGTTATACGCCCAGGAGTCACAATCAATCGCAGTCGTGGCACAGCAGAAGAGAACAAACTTTACTTTTTAGAAACTTCTCCAGCTAATGTTTCGTTGAAGTTTGAAGGTCAAATTTACTTATTACCAAATTGTCCGACTTACGCCAAACCTTTGATTTTGTCCGCTTTCAAACACATTCACGCATTGGGCGGAAGTAAATCGGCGGGTTTGGGATGGCTGAGTTGGGACAAATTACCAGAATTTGAAGTCACTGATGAAGATTGGAATTTTTTAGCAAAAGGGGGGAATAATGCAGCGAATTGAACTGGAAATTAAGGCTTTGTCACCTTTGGCGATCGCTCGCTACAAACCCGGAGGCTCGATTAGCGAAGCTCTAGACTATGTTCCCGGTACGGTGATTCGCGGCGCTGTGGCTGCTCAAATATTAAACGAATCCGGTCATCAATTCAGCGATTTGACTGAAAATGGTGGCGATTTTCAAAGTTTATTTTTGAGTGACAATCCAGCAATTTTTCAGAATGCTTATCCCTCTGCATTACAAATAAAAAAATACCCTGTTCCTCAAGACAGGATTAAAGAAATTAGAGTTTTACCTAGAACTGCACTCAGTTCTAAAAATAAGCCTGGTTTCACCTCTGAAAATAAGACAGGTTTGAAACCTAAAAGTCATGGGGTTTTTGATACTTTAATCGATCGCTTTTGTGCTGAAGGTTACGGATATCCCTACGATCCGAATTGCCCGGAAGACGGAGGGAGAGTCGATCCTGCTGGCATTAGTTTTTACTGTGTAGTTGAAAATAAATATTACAGCCTAAGCGTTAAAAAGCGTCTGTTAACGCGAGTTGGGATTAATCGCCGTAGAAGTACATCGGAGGAAGAAATACTTTACAGTCTGGAAGTTTTGAATGAATCTCAGGAGAACAAACAAAATCCTGTTTACTATCGAGGTGCGATTTTAGTCGAGGAGGATTTAGCAGAATCTCTGCGAGATTTTATTCAGGAACGCCAGCAAAATTTTCGATTGGGCGGTTCGACTTCCAGAGGATTGGGAAAAGTTGAAATTCAGACAAAAAATCCTGTTGATGCTAAGATAGATGTCAGCGATCGCATCGCTGAATTCAATAAAAAGCTAGAAGAGCGATGGGATAAATGGGGAGTTTTTGACAATCCTATCAAAGAGTTACCAGCAAATCGCACTTATTTCACCCTCGACTTGCAATCTGACGCAATCCTCACCGAAAACTGGCGGCGCACCACTGTAATATCCGAAAAGATGTTGCAGCAATTTGCCAAAGTTGAAGATTCATCATTGAAACTGGAAGCAGCTTACAGCAGTTACGATTATCTTTCCGGCTGGAATGCAGCATGGGGATTGATGAAAGATGTAGAGTTAATAACCAACAAAGGCTCGGTTTATTTGTTCAGTACAAGTCAAGCAGAGCCTTGGATTGAGAGATTGGGAGAGTTGGAAATGAGCGGATTGGGCGATCGAACTTCTGAAGGCTTCGGACAAATTCAAATTTGTAATGAATTTCACATTGTTTTTCGGGAGGAAGCAGTATGAGTATAAGTACAGAACAAAGGATAGAGTTACAAGTACAAAGAGCTATTCGCCAATCAGAAGATGATTTAGTAACTTGGATTCAGGATGCTTTAGACAAAACCAAATATGGCGATTTAGAAGAATCTCAATTTCGTAACTTAGTCCGCGTATCTGATACTACTGATAGTGCAGAAGTTATCAAGAACTTTATCCGATATCAAGTAGGAAGGGATAAAAAATGGGGTAGAGGTCAAGAATCGTTAGCTGAAAGAATCATTCAAGATATTGATGGCAATATCAAAAAAACTGCCGGAATGATTGCGGAGTGTTCGCAAATAGATTTTAAGCCGATTTGGCTAGAACTGATTCGCCGTTATTTGGGTTATGGTTCTCGTCACCTCAAGTATCTGCGAGATGGGAAAAAGCTCTAAGTATCTAGAACAGTATTCCATAAATTAATAGGAGATTTTGAAATGGTTAAGACAGTTATATGTTCTGTAGGTATCAGCGCTGCAAGAAAATTTTCAGGAGTTAAACCGTGGGAGCTAACTAATTGGGTTAAACAACAAAAAAGTATTGAAAATGCTGCTGAAACAATATTTTCTACCTTCCGCGATACTCTTCCAGAAGGAGAAAGCTTGAAGAACGACTTGTCAGCAGAAATTCATTCTCTTTTTCGGATTGGCATTACCAAAGAGGATAGAATAATTCTGCTTGCTTCAAGTACAGAAGACGGACATTGCTGTGCTCTTGCGGTTGAAAAATACCTGAAGCATCACTGGAATGGTATAGAGGTAAAAGTAGAAAAAGTTAAAGGGTTGCAAGTCTTAGATGCTGAACTTTTCCGAACAACTGGCGTTGTTGAATTTGTACGGCATATTATTAGAGAAGTTAATAGCTATGGAGCAAGTAATATTATTCTGAACCCGACTGGAGGATATAAAGCACTGGTTCCTTACACGGTTTTGTTAGGGATGTTGAAAGGAGTTAAGTGTGATTATATTTTTGAACAGTCAACTACAGTTTTAGAATTACCTCCACTTCCTGTAGAATTTAAGCGATCGCAATTTGAAGCTTATAAAGATTTACTTGAAAAGATTGAGCGTGAGACAGCAATTACTCAAGCAGAATGGGAAAATAGTGTCCCTTATGCTGAAAGAGCAGCGTTTGAACCACTAATTGAGTTTTCCAATGAAGGAGTAACTATTTCTGGTGTAGGTTTCTTGTTTCTTGAGGAAATGCGTAAGCCTTCAGTTTTAGTTCCCTTTCTTTCTCAAAAGGCTATCAGAGATTGTTTTGATAATTTGGCGGAACTAGATGACTGCGATCCATTCCGCTTCCTGTCGCGAGTTGCTGTTTCCAAAGATGCTTTTCAGCTAGCGCAACATCATATTAATCCTCATGGACTGTGCTGGCTTAAGCCTGGTAGAACGACCGATCGCTATTTAGTATCTGTGGAAGGTTGGCGTATGCTGGTGTGGAGAGCAATCCGCGAAGACCAGGAAGGAACGCAATATGCACGTAATATTAATGTCAATCCTGTTAATGAACGGCGATTGTATGCCCCTTTCATGCGTATGGAATTCGTAAATTAATTAATGAGGGTGAGTTTATGTTTGACACTTTCAAAAATCGACTAGAAATCACAGGAATACTTACAACAGTAACGGCATTACGCATTAGTGCCGGACGTTCCACCGAACCAATTGGCTCCGATTTACCCGTAATTAAAGATGCTTTGGGAAGACCTTTAATTCCCGGTTCAAGCTTTAAAGGTGCTTTGCGATCGCGCTTAGAGAGCTTCCTCCGAGGTATCGACCCAAATCTAGCTGAAGATCCCGCTAACTACACGAGTTCAACTAGAAACAATCAAGTCAAAGCTTTCAAAGAAAAATACAAAAATAATGATTTAATTTTAACACAAGAACTCATCGGCATAACAGATGATATTGGTAGTTTATTTGGCACTCCCTGGATGGCTAGCAAATTTCAATTTCGCGACTTAACCGTACAACCCGATGCGTGGTTCGGACAATATCAAGAACGAGATGGAGTAGCCATTGACAGAGACACAGAAACCGCCGCCGATGGCAAACTTTACGATTACCAAGTTGTGCCCGCCGCAACTCCCTTTGATTTTAAAGCGGTAGTCGAAAATGCTCACGATTGGGAATTGGGTTTGTTGATGATTGGCTTGCATCAATTTGAGACAGAACAAATACCTCTCGGAGGAGGGCGATCGCGCGGCTTGGGTGTGGTTAAACTAGAAATTGATAAAATGCTCTGGGTTGATGTCGAAAATCATCCCAAATTTTTGTTAGGATACTTACAAAAGTTAGTCATGGGAGATGAAACGGCTTATGAAGATGCGGCCGATTATAAAGATGAGTGGGTACAAAAGCTGATCGATCGACTGACTTCTAAACAAACAAAATCGTCCGAAAATACAACTCAGACACAGTGAGGTAAATATGGGATTCAGTAATTACAAAGATATTGGTGAAGTTCTCCAAGAGTTTCAGATTACTTACACTGAAGCTAATTTTATGGGAGAAACTGAATTTAGTATCCCTGACTATTTTCGGGAAGACTTAGTATTTATGATGCGGGAAGCAGTTGTGGATAATTCAGAGTTTGCTGTGTGTGAAAATTTGATCTACCCACTTCTCAAAGAAGTCTGGAAATCTTATTATACTAAGTTTGTTTTATGGAGCCATAAATCTCTTACTTACGACCAAAATCTTTGTGGTTTTCCTGAATATATTTTGGCTAAACGCTCTCCTTTGGGAAAATTTGTGTTTGAAAAGCCTTATTTTCTATTAGTTGAGGCTAAGCAAGATAAATTTGACGAAGGCTGGGCACAGTGTTTGGCTGAGATGGTGGCCGCGCAAAAATTAAATAATGAACTCAAAGTTACTATTTTTGGGATTGTTTCCAATGGAAAAGGATGGGAGTTTGGTAAACTTGAAGAGCGAAATTTTATGCATCATCAAGGTTTATATGCTATTCAGGAAATCGATCGCCTATTTGCCATGGTAAACTATGTATTTCAACAATGCGAAGTTCAGCTAAATGAGTTAGTAGTGGCTTAATTCCCAACCATCTCTCAACCTATTCAACTATGCACAAACGATTTGTCAACCACTGTACCATTGACTTAACTCTGATTCCTGACGGGCCGATTTTGATAAAATCCGGTAAAGAAGGAGCCGATCCGACTAAACCGGATATGGAATTTGTCGAGACTTACCACGCAGGAGGGAAGTCAATTTATCTACCAGGAAGTAGTTTAAAAGGTGCTATTCGCGCTCATGCTGAGAGAATCATCAGAACCATAGGAACAGATAAAAAACCTGCTAATGCCAATACTTTATGGGCAAGCAATCCTCTAAATTTGGACGAAATGAAGTATCTTGATAATATCTCAGATTCCCAAGATATTTATCGGTTATCTTCTTTTACAGACCAAATTTTCGGCAACACTTCAATTGCTAGCAGACTTAGAATCGAAGATGCTTACCCAATTGATAAAAAACAGCTCAAAATTCAAGAACGCAATGGAGTTGCGATCGATCGCGTTTTCGGTTCCGTAGCCGTTGGCCCGTTTAACTACCAAGTCTGTACTGCCGGGGAGTTTCGCACCAAAATATATCTCAAAAACTTTTCTTTAGCACAATTAGCCTTGATTGGTTTAGTATTGCGAGACTTAAATGATGGCTGGTTCGGCATCGGCTTTGCCAAATCTCGCGGATTAGGAACAGTCACAGTTAAATATAACTCTGCTGTCGTTCAGTATCCCGGTTGTATATTAGATGAAAGCAGCAACCAAATTAAAGAAATAGTAAAATCCGGTCGATGGGGACACACTTGCTTGCTGGGTGCAGGAGAGTTTTTAGACTCGGAAGAAGCCGCGAATTATGGTTTTCCTAACTCTGACAATCAACGAACTCCGATTGCTGCGGAACCGATGGATTTAGGTTTTGGAGTGCAGTTAAAATGGCAAGGTGACGGCGAAACTGGTGTACCCAATTTATTTCAATGTGCGGTTCGTGCTTGGACTGAAATTTTAAGAGGTGCCACAGCATGATAGGATATATTGGTTTTAAACAAGTTTTATCATCAGCAGAACTTAAGGATTTGTTTAAAAAATTAGCAGTGGGAAAGAGTTATTATTTTGTACGATCGCCCCACGCAGTCAGTGGAATTTGCATGAAATTACCCGATGAGTTTTTTCCCGGTTTTGAAGGGCAAATGTTTAATGCCGATCGCGAATTGCGTTGGAAAAAACAAGCAAATCAATATGAACTTTTGATTCTCAGTCAAGTTGAAGCCGATCTAGAGGGATTTGAAAAACTGGCTGAAGAGTGGCAAATTTGCGATCGCCCTGCGTGCTTTCATGACATCGGGGAAACTAAATTCCCTAAAAGCTTTATTTATAAGGGAGAAAATGATGAAAAAATTGACTCTAAAAATATTAGCATAGGTCAGCGATACTTTCAAGATAAAACAACTGCCACCGTTCATTTTGTCGCCCTCACCATTAGGAGTTAAAATGACTACAAATCCCCCACCAAAACCCAAAAAGTCCGCACCGCCAAGTCGTCCGCCTGCCAATAACCACTTCGATGAAGCGGCAGTGCCTAAACCTTATGAATTAATATCATTTCCACGGGAAAAGCCACCGAAAAATCCTCCGGCTGGACATCATAAATATTTTGGCGATCGCCTGCACGGAACTTTGTTTCTCACCTTAAAAGTTCAGACTACTTTGCACGTCTCTACAGGCGTAGTAGTCATGGGTAGCGATATCGGCAGTCGCGTTCCTTTAATCAAAACAATGTTTCAAAATGTTGACCAAAAGTTATCAATTCAAGGCAGTTCTCTGAAAGGCTGCATCCGGTCAACCTATGAAGCCATTACTAACAGCACTTTAGCAGTAATTACCTCAAGATACAGAGATCAGATACCGCCTGAAAGATTGCCTTGCAAAAACAAAGAACAACTCTGTCCTGCCAGTCAGGTATTCGGCGCATTAGATTGGCAAGGATTGATTGAATTCAGCGATGCCAACTGCGAAAAAACAGGTTTTGCTACTGGATTTATGCCATCTTTGTATCGTCCCCGTCCCGATCAGAGACAAGCATATTTTGACGCAAGAGGCAACATAGCAGGCCGCAAGTTTTACTATCACACAATTCTGGCGATCGACAAAGGTCAAAATCAAGGAATTACCGTTCAGCAAGCGGCTAAAGAGTATACTTTCAAAACACAGATACAATTCAAAAACTTAACACCAGCAGAGTTAGGAACGCTTTTGATTGTGTTGGGGCAAGATCCAAAGTATCCGATCGCCCTTAAGGTAGGTGGCGGGAAGCCGATCGGCATGGGAACCATGACTGTGGAGGTGACAGCGGCAAGGGTGTTGCAGAATCAGGGAGATTTTGTCGATCGCTATTCCTCCTACAATCCTCCAGAATCTGAGAGCATGAATGGCGCACAATTGCAACAATTTATGCAAAAAAATATTGTAGTTGCTCATTATAGCTTAGTGCAAGCAACTCAACTGCAACAACTAGCTGAAGTGTTGAAATATCCGACCGATCGCGAACCCCCAACAGGAATGTATTAAAGATGTCTACACCCGAATTAATAACAGAATCTTTGACTGAAAGAGAATGGGGAATTGCCCACGCGATCGCGCAAACTCTGGTCAAAGATCAGATAGATGTGAATGAGTTCGGAAAGGCGATCGCCTATCTTCGCAATGCAGTTAATCTCAATCAGACTGATGCTACTTCGCGATTTTTCAAGTATCTTAAAACTCTTGTCGGTAATGGCAGACAAATCGGACACAGTGGTAAAACCACAGATTATTATCGCAGCATCGACAAAGCTTGTAGCGATTGTCTCAAAGGATTTCAAGGGAATTCTAGCACTTTGCTGCAAGTTTTAGGTTGGGTATCTCGTTTGATGCGTTATTACAAAGAAGCAGGACCGGTCGGAGAAGTTGTGGCCCCTGTTTTAGAGTCAGCAAGACAAATTGCAATTGCTAGGGCGATCGGCAGTCATGAGTTTGCGATCGGTCAAATTATCGAAGCAAAAATTACTGCTAAAAAAGGGAACAAGGTGACATATGAAATTCTGGGAACTATCAGACTAACTGAAAAAGAACCGAAAAAAGCACAATCTCTTTCTGAAGGACAAGTGGTGCAAGTTGAGGTTTTAGATATTAAGGAAGATGGGAGTCCCAAGAAAGTGAAGTGTGCTGGCTAGAAACCATACTGTTCATACTACCAAACCTCCTTGCATTAACTCTGCCCCGTCGCTATAATATTGACTATAAGTATAAAAAGAAGCCATAATATGTTTACCAAAGAAAAATCAGACTCTAACGAATCTGACTATTACTCAGCATTGAACCGTTCCGAGTCTGCTCAAAACAAAATCAAGCAATCGCATTGTGGAGCTTGCTATACAATTTTCCTGGTAAAGACTGTTCAAGGCTATTCTGTCTCGTCACAGATGTCGAACTACCGATTTGTAGCCTAACAGAAAATGGTGCAGCTTAAATAATGAGCTTGTAAAAATAGCCCACTTTCTAAGCTAAGCTAGTGTTTGCCTGGAAACTAGGAATTGTTTAAACTTGTACAGCCAGTACCTAGTTTCCAACAAAGCCCAAGAAATTGTAATAGTTGTTGTAGGGTAGTACCCAAGGATGACACAAGTGAATAATGTAGAAAAAAATCAAGTTTATCTAGTGACTGGTGTAGTCGTAGCCATTGACGAAGGTGACGGAATTCTTATAGCAGGAATGTTATCAGATAGTCCTTTGAATGAGGAAGATTCGCAGTCAACAAAAAACAAAAGTTTGGTAGGCAGTTTTGCATTTACCAAGCAAAAAGCCAAATTTTTAAGAGATCGTCTCAATGAATTTTTGCAGGAATAGATAATGATAGCAAGCCTCAAATCCACACACGATACAGCAAGTCCTTGGCAAATTCATGAATCACCCCCTCGGACTCTGAAATCAACAGAATCACCTACTGCTCCTGTTGAAGTCCAGGCATTAGTGGATAAATTAGGGAAAGTGGAAGGTGTAGCTAGAGTGAGAGCTGTAGCTCCTAGAGCGGTAGATATTCACTGGATTGACTTTGAATTAGAAATGCACTCTGAAACAGAGTTAGATTATGAAACTTGGGACAAAATCCAAGATTTAGTCATTGATTGTGAATGGGATTTACGGGATAAAACTAATGAAATATGGTACTTTGACGAAAAAGTTGTGGAGAAGTTTGTTATCATCCAAGATGGAGCTAAAGTAGTTGCTCAATCTGGAATAAGTTTGTCAAGTTTTACAAGCAACTACAACCAATTCAAATATAGGAGTAGTTTTTCTATTGTAGCTTGAACTTAAAAACTTTCAATGACTGAACAAACTAGAAAATAGCTGTTGATTTTTATGCCGAGCGAACAGTCCCATCGCGAACAAGCCGAGTATAACGAAGAGGCTACACATAATATCAGAGATACTGCTCCTGATTGGGCAGTGACAATGTGTTTCTATGCAGCCCTACACTAGGTAGAATGTTATGCAAAGGTTCAGGGGGACGATCTCGAACAAAAATATCAAGGCTGCCGATCCCCTCACGATCGCTTGCTTAGTTATGTCCGTTATATTTCTGTAACTCGGCGAGATCGAGATTTGGAGAAGGCTTATAAAAATTTGAGAAATGAAAGTCAGACATCTCGATATTTAACAGGTATCAGAACTAGCTCTAGGGTTAATTATAGTAGACAGAATAAGACAGGAGTTGACCAATCTTTTGACAATCTACGAATAGTCAAACAGCGACTAAATAGTTAAATCAAAAAGCGAAAATTAGGCATCAAGCTTTAACAGTGTTGACATTTGAAAAAGATCGGGATATGTTGGTAACGTCTAGAAGCAACTGTTTCTTAAGCAACATTAGTAGATTGCTATTTTCCCCTTACGGGTACGGAAACTAGCTTCCGTAAATGCTGAGCATATAGTAAGATTCGTTCTGACAGCAGCTCGGACTTCCCCGCAAGGGGACTTTAAGTTTAATAACCTGTTAGCTTTTTGTAGTACATAGTTAGCGACCCGACACTAAGCTGTTCTGCATTTAAAATGCACAGTCAAAATTTGATAAAGTTCTTGTGGGGTGGGCTGTATAGCCCGCACAAAAAATGCAATTTAGATGTAGAACAGCTTACTGCATAATCGCCATTTCCCATGCTAAAATAAACTCAATAAATTTCAAAGCATTTCCAGCCTGTTCATGATCATTGCTTATTTAGTTAACCAATATCCCAAAGTCAGCCACAGCTTCGTCCGCAGAGAAGTGGCCGCTGTCGAAAGTTGTGGCATCAAAGTCGCACGTTTTTCGATCCGCTCTTGCGAATCGGAACTCGTTGACGAAGCAGACAAACTAGAGCAAGAATTGACGAAAGTAATCTTAGGTATTGGAGTCAAAGGCTTAGTTTTAGCTTTGCTACGTGTTGCCACAACTAGACCAATTCGATTCCTCGAAGCTTTGCGGTTAACATTTAAAGTAGGCTGGCATTCGGAACGCGGAATTATACTGCATCTAGCTTATTTAGCAGAAGCTTGCGCGGTTTTAAATTGGTTTTCAGAACAAGGAGTAACACACGTTCACGCTCACTTTGGCACAAATTCAACAACTGTAGCAATGTTGTGTCGCGTGCTTGGTGGCCCGACTTATAGCTTCACTGTTCACGGCCCTGAAGAATTCGATAAAGCGACAATTCTGTCTTTGGAAGAAAAAATTAAACGATCGACCTTTGTAGCAGCAGTCAGTTCCTTCGGCAAAAGTCAGCTTTTTCGGTGGTGCGATCGCACTTTGTGGTCAAAAATTCACGTCATACACTGCGGTGTAGACGCTGCATTTTTAGCTCACCCGCACGTCCCCATTCCCGCAGCACCCCGCTTAGTTTGCATTGGACGACTCAGCGAACAAAAAGGTCATTTACTATTGCTAGAAGCCGCTCATTTGCTAGCAGTTGCAGGCTTGGATTTTAAGTTGGTATTTGTCGGAGATGGGCCACTGCGATCGGATATTGAAAAGCAGATTGCACAGTACGGACTGCAAAAACATATTGAAATTACCGGCTGGGCCAGCACCGATCAAGTTCGGGAACAGCTTTTAGCTTCACGCGCTATGGTATTGCCGAGTTTTGCGGAAGGTTTACCAGTAGTAATTATGGAATCTCTTGCTCTCAACCGGCCCGTAATTAGCACCTATGTTGCTGGTATCCCGGAGTTGGTAGAACCTGGTGTTTGCGGTTGGTTGGTTCCTCCGGGTTCCGCAGAAATATTAGCGGTAGCGATGCGTGCTGCATTGGAAGCACCTTTAGAAAAACTAGAAGAGATGGGGAAAGCTGGAGCAGAAAGAGTTGCTAAACAACATAATGTCGATTTAGAAGCTAAAAAATTAGTGGCACTGTTTGAGAGTGCAATTGAGTGATGATAAAATAAGTTGGCAGTAAGGACTTTAGTCCTGATTAATTAACTGGTTTAACTGGTTCCCAGGCTCTGCCTGGGAACCGATGTCCAGAGGCTCTGCCTCGCTTTCTGAACAGGAAAAATACGAGGCAGAGCCTCCGGATCTGCGTTACCAGGCAGAGCCTGGGAACGAGTAATTTGTAGGGAAACGGCACTGCCGTGTCCTGATTTCTGAGTTTTTAAGGAATAGGAACCGATCGCAATAATCGATCGACAATCGTCTTCGCCCTCCTTCCGCCCGCCGGAATCAAACGGTGAGAAAGTACGTGTGGTGCCAAATATTTGACATCATCAGGAGTCGCATAATCCCGACCATCCATAAATGCCAACGCCTGGGAAGCCCGGTACAAAGCCACCGCACCCCGAGGACTCACGCCCAGAGTAATCTCTTCATCTTCCCTGGTCGATCGCACCAAATCCACAATATACTGCTTCAAAGACCCTTCTACCTTCACCGAAGCGCACAAACGGCGCAACTCCTGCACTTCTTCCAAAGAAATACAAGGTTGCAAATCTTCAACTGCAAAACTATCAGAAAGCCGTTCCAACATTTGCAACTCTTCCAACGCAGCGGGATAGCCCAAAGTCAAAGATAAACTAAACCGATCCATCTGCGCTTCTGGTAGCGGAAAAGTGCCTTGATATTCGATCGGGTTCTGAGTAGCAATTACAAAAAATGGGGCCGGAACATTCCGAGAAACCCCATCCACTGTCACCTGCTTTTCTTCCATCACTTCCAGCAAAGCTGACTGAGTACGCGGCGTCGCCCGATTAATTTCATCAGCTAGCAAAACATTAGCAAAAACTGGGCCGGGCAAAAACTCAAACTTCCCGCTGCTGGGATTCCAAATATTAGTACCAGTGATATCTGTCGGTAACAAATCGGGAGTGCACTGAATCCGCTGAAACTTACCATCGATCGATCGCGCTAAAGACTTAGCAAGCAGCGTTTTACCGACACCAGGCACATCCTCCAACAGCGCGTGTCCGCCCGAAAGCACCGCTACGATTACCAAGCGAATCGCATCCCCTTTGCCGACAATCGTCTTGCCTAGATTTTGCTTGAGCCGTTCAATATGTTCTCTCATATCCCTGATTTTTAATTGCTAATTGTTCATTAAACAAGGGTGAAACTATGTCCGAGCGATTGACCTATAAAAGGCGGGCGGGTTTTTGAGATTGTCAATTATTGGCGATTATTGTTGGTAAACCCGCCCCTACCCTATTGGGGGTAATCGACCGGACATGATATGAAACCATTGCACGAAATTGTATTTTCCTTCTTCCTTCTTCCTTCTTCCTTCGCTATAACAGCTTTCTAGCAACATCACAATCTGCCTGAATTTGAGTTTTGAGAGCATCCAGAGAAGCGAACTTTTGTTCGGGTCGCAAATACTCTACCAAACTAGCACTCAAGGTTTGACCGTACAAATCCCCCGACCAATCTAACAAATGAATTTCGATCGTGGGTTGCTGGCCGTCTACCGTCGGGCGACAACCAACATTCATCACTCCATTTAGAATAGATAAATCTGATGCTTGGCTGGAAATTGGAGATTTAGGATTGTCCCACTCATAGGAATAACTTCGATCTTTGATCGTTCCGACTTCATTTTTGACTAATACTTCCACCGCGTACACGCCAAAACGTGGCAAAAACTTTTCGGGTGGTAATTCGATATTAGCGGTGGGAAATCCGATCGTCCTACCCAGCCGCTGTCCCCCAACCACAGTCCCCACTAAACTGTAAGGTCGTCCCAGCAACTGATGCGCTTTTCTGAGGTCTCCCGATGCTAGAGCTTCGCGGATTGCAGAACTGCTGATCCGATCGCCCTCACCGCAATTGTGCAGGGGTACAAGAGTCACATCAATGCCGTAGCTAGAGGCGATCGACTGCAAATCCACAGCCGTCCCAGCGCGTCCCCGTCCAAACCGAAAATCCATCCCTACGCTAATTCGACTCGCTTGTAATTGTCGCACCAGAATTTTTTCGACAAACTCATCCGCCGTCAAATCTGCTAGTTCTCGATCGAACGGTAACAGCACTAATTGCTCGACGCCCATTGCTGCCAGCAATTCTACCTTCTCTGCCAGAGGCGTCAGCAGTTTTTTGGGTTGACCTGTAAAAAATTCTTGCGGGTGTGGATCGAATGTCACCACAGTGCTGTGAAGCCTCCCGCCCGCATCAGAATCATCACCACAGAAGCTATTGCCCGCAGAGTCGTTGTCGCAAGTCGCCGGATGTTTGCTTTCCAAATTTTGATCTTCGCCAGCGTTTGAGCGCAGGCTTTGCCCCGAGGCCGAAACCGTTGCAGAATTTGGCCCAAAGGTCGATCGACTCAAAATTGGCTGCACGACTTGTCGATGCCCTAGGTGCAAACCATCAAAGTTTCCCAAGGCAACAGAAGTTGGAGTCAGAGCAGCGGTACAAGAAGAAGTTACCCACACGTTTAAGATTTTGACATACCAAAGCCAGATTACGATCGCCAATCGATTTTAGATTAGAGATTACAGAATTGAGTCCACCGATCGATCTAGGAGCTTGAACTTTGGTCTAAACTTTTTTGTTTTCCACAACATAAGCCGGGGGCTTGTATCTATCTTTGACTGAGGCCAGCCCTAACTTAAATTTTAGATTTCCGACCTCAAGATTTCTGAATCGGAAACCTCAAATCCATTACACAGAAACTTTAGGGGCTTGCACCGATGCTTCAGAGACATCGCTGTTAGGAGGTAGTAACTGTAACGACAAACCTTCCCGCGCCATCAAACTGTTCGGGAACCTTTGAGCCACTTGCTCTCCCACCTTGTCTAAAAACTCGTCATTGTGCAGGGGGTCGTGGTGAAAAATTACCAACTTTTTGACATTAGCCGCCTTTGCCACCTTCACCGCTTCCTGCCAAGTCGAATGTCCCCAGCCAACTTTGCTGTTCTTCTCGGCATAATACTCCTCATCGGTATAAGTAGCATCGTAGATTAGCACCTCAGCATCCCGAGCCAAATACAGCACATTTTCGTCCAAACGATCGGGAAAATGTTCGGTATCAGTCACGTAAGCAGCCGAATACCCTCGCCAGTTGACGCGGTAGCCTACAGCTTCCCCAGGATGGTTCAACAAAGCAGTTTCCACCTTAATATCTCCGATCGAGATCGGTTCACCCACTTCTATATCATTAAATTTTAGGTCTGCCCCCATAATTTGCAGGGGTACCGGAAAATTTGGGTGGAGCATCTGGTCGTTCAGTCGCTGCTGGATAGTAGCCTTATTAGGAGGAGGAGCAACTGCGCCATAAATGTGAAAACAATTGCCCTTGACAAAAGCTGGGATAAAGAATGGGAATCCTTGAATGTGATCCCAGTGAGAGTGAGTAAAAAACATATGAGCTTCTACGGGCATTTGCGAGAGGAGAGTTTGTCCCAACACCCGCAATCCAGTACCGCCATCGAAAATTAGGCGACTGTCACCCACTCGCATTTCTATACAGGGCGTGTTGCCCCCGTAACGTACTGTTTCAGCCCCGGGAGAGGCTATGCTACCTCTAACACCCCAGAAGTGAACCGTGAATTGGTTTTGCATACTAGACATCGGTTTTACTGGAAGATTGTTCCGGCGAGCGTAAGGTGTTTGTATATTGATAAGGGCTTTAGGATCAAACCCAAGCTCTTTGATGGTCTAGTTCCCCACTTATAAAGGAAGTGCCAAGACTCTTGCTTGCGAGGGAATGCAAAACTGTTGGACTTGACAACTGAGCAAGAAATTACAAGGTAGACGTTGGAAGTCTCGGTCGTAAGTATTCTTTTTCTCTCTCCACTAGCCTAACCTCCGCAGACACACTTTGGGGCAGCAGTTCTGCCTGAGTCTGGTCAAAAGCCACTATTTTGCTAGCCTCTGCACTTGCCCAAGGCTCAAGGGCAGTGAGTTGTAGAGCCGATGCTGCTTTACGAGTCTGAACCTGAATGATGACCCTCCTGCTATTTAGTCCGGTCGATCGGTCCCTACGCTAGCCCTACCAAAATTACGGCTAATTTACCGAACTCGATTTGCTCCCATCAATTCAAAAATTTTAGCAGTTTAGGAATGATCCTGCTATTTATTCTCAAACAATTCTATCTTTATCCAAGGGCTGGCCCCGAGGCTGCTCTTCGTCCTAGCGGTTAACCTGTGAAGCCAGCCTCATCTAAATTGGGCAGATTCTAGGCCTGTTCTGCGACGGGCATCCGGGATGGATTTTCGACACACATTCCTCGGCGGACTTATTGAATCACTCAAAGTCCCCAAATTTCAGAAATTTTAATTTTTTCGGTTTTTTGCCCGCATAAGCCTCTGCATCTAGATTGTCTGTGGTATGAGAGGGGGAGAGAGGAAGGGGGGCAGGGCTGTTTCATTCTCTTGTAGGGGCCGCCCCCCGTGGCTGCCCCAATCTCACCAAACACCTACAAAATCGTGGACGGGGAGGGCGGGCACTCTTGGCACCGCCCCTACAAAACGATGATTTACCTCAGAATGAAACAGCCCTGGAAAGGGGGGGAGAGGATTTGACGATTTGACGATTTTTGAGATGCGATCGAAATATACAATTTAAATGCACAAAAGCTGACAACCGAAATCGAGATAAGTCAGAAATATTCGCGGTTAATCTGTCGTACTTTTCTCAACTATCTCTAATTACTCTATCATTGGTAATGATTTGTCGAATTCCGCGCTGTAGTCATTAGACCTCTTGCAAAAATGCTTTTCATCAATTCATGGGATGGGATCTCCGGCCCATCTCACAAGAAAAAATAAATCTTGTGGGATGGCCATCTTGCCCGTCCTAATTATTTTTGCAAGAGATATATTCCTTCGCCACGGGTTAAAATTTCCGGTATCATAGAATCTAAGACTCTTGTTTTTTAAGAATCTAAATCAATGCTAAAAATGTCTGGATTGACTTAAATAATTTATCAAAAAATTCGCTATGAATCAATTTAAAAAAAATACACCCAGACCCAATCGATCGCCAATAAGAATGAAAGTGTCCGATCGCACTTTCCAACTGGGTCAACTCCCCGATCGCGACCTATCTGAGGACTTGACTGATGTGCCAGAAGAGAGACAACTCAGTCACCATCGCCCGCCAGAAACCGCAGGGACAGTCAAAACAAGACAGCGGAGAGTAAATGGTAAGAGCGAGTGGGCCCGATCGCCTGCGGCTTCTACCGCCTTGCTCAAGTGGCTGCTAGAGCGTTTGACTCGATCGAAAGGTGGGCTGGCAATTTTCACTCTCGTAGGAGTTTGGGGATGGTGGAACAGTCAGTTACTGTTTTCGACCGGGCTGGGGATCGCAGCGATGATGCTGGTTTACCGAGGGCAGTCGCGTCCCGGGCAATTGCTGCGGGAGCGAATCGAGCAATTTTGGGAGGGCCCGAACCGCCGATTTGTTTTAGCGGTGGGCAGTGGCGGCATTATCACCTTGGGCGCTTACATGAGTTTGGCGATTTGGGCAGACTCAGAGAGCCACTGGATGGCTGTGAGCGCGATTTTGCAGAATTTTGGCACAATCGCGATTGCAGGACTGTTGCTGCGGCAAGCATTAAATCTCGGGGTCTCACAAGATGAAGCGGCGCTCGATCGCATTTTGGCAGATTTGACTGATGCAGACCCCGTGAAACGTTTGATTGCAGTCCGACAAATGACCGATTTGGTGAATAACGGTGGGTTGGGCGCTGTGAGTTCCGTCAAAAGTTTGATCGCCCGTTCCCGCGCTGCCGAGTGCTTTCGCCTGATGCTGAGTCAGGAACCTGAATCTTTAGTCCGCAATGCGCTTCTCGAAGGTTTGCAGACTTGGGACGATACTTATGGCATTACCTTAAAATCCAAAAATAAAGTCATCGACTATTAGCTGACCGTCAAAAGCGTAAAAAGTAATTCGATGAATATTCGGAGCTTTTACACGCAGGGGAGCCCTAGGGGCGATCGGAGAATTTGACCCTGCCAGATTGGGCGCGGGCATTTCATCCTGAACAATTGGGTTCCCGTCGATGTCGCAAGCAGATAAAACAGTTCTTCGCGAACTGGTGACAAGTCCTGACACGCTGCGAACCGGGTACTTGAAAGTTACTTCTATTAGTCCGCTTTTTGGGGCTCCCATTAATACTGTTGCTCCAGAACCTGTAAAAAATGCTGGATTTGAAGGTTGGATGGCGACGGTATTGGCAAAAGTTACGCCCCAATGTGCAAACTGGTCTTGTACTACTTCAAAGCATTTCAAGTCTTCTAAAGCTAGGCGGACGATCGCCGATACGGTGACGCGCGATCGCACCTCTAACCCGGAGTTCGATCGTTCTGGAGTGGCGACTAAAGACTTTTTACCGTTTAAATCCATGCTTCGACAAGCAGTATCAAATTCTGCAAACCCATCCGATTGAAGACTTTTTGCGTCAACCATAAAACCTTCGCGATCCCGTTTTCTGAGCAGTTGCATTTTTAGTAGAGCTCCCTGCGATTACTTGTTTTTTGTGTTTTGAAGTTTATAATGGCGAGGCCAGAGAAATTGGCAAACCGGAGATCGGGAATCGAAAATCGATCGCCCGCCCTTCAACAAAGACTTTCGACATCAAAAGCCACTGCTCCGCAAAATCCGCAGAATATGATGATTAATTATTCGCGATCGGCCCACGGCGGTAAATCTGCCGCACAGATGAAAGCGAGATATAAATAGTCCTGCTTTCCGATCGCCTGTTTTCCGGGTCGGCGAACAGACTCTGTTGTCTTGAGGGGTCTTACCCACTATTTGATATTATCTTGGATCTGCGGTAGTTTGCAAAGGTGATGATAACTACACAGACGAACTGCCAAAAATCGCAAAACTTACTTCCTGTCGGTAGTTTCACGCTTCACCTGTACTAAAATAGATTTAAATCATTACTCAATCTTTACAAAAGCTCCGATCGCGAGTGCAACTTTTTTACAGAGACAATCTCGACGGACGAACATCTAAAATCTAATAGCGATTGAGGTTTATTTATGCTTGTGCCCCTCGGCTTCGGTCAGCGATCGACAGTTACTTCTCTCGGCAGAATGGTTTACTACACTGCCGAAAAAACGCCTTGGATCGGGTTGCCGACCTCAAATTCGGAAAATAAACCGAATTTGGTATTTTTTCACGGTTTTGGGGGCGGGTCGAGTGCCTATGAATGGTCAAAAGTTTATCCAGCTTTTGCGGCAGAATATCGAACTTTGGCACCTGATTTAATTGGTTGGGGGCGATCGGAACATCCGCCCAGAAATTATCAGGTTGATGACTATATCACAACCTTGATTGAATTTTTGGAAAAAACTTGCGACAGTCCGACAGATGTGATCGCTTCTTCGCTGACGGGGGCGATCGCGATCCGAGCTGCGATCGCCCGTCCCGATCTCTTCAAATCTCTAATTTTGACTACACCAAGTGGTTTGTCCGACTTCGGACAAAATTACCGCAACAGTTTCTTCGCTCAGCTAGTCAATACCCCGATTTTAGACCGATTGCTCTATAGTACCGGAATCGCCACAGACGGCGGCATCCGCAGCTTTTTAGAACAGCGCCAATTTGCTGATTCCCGCCGCGTTTACCAAGAAATTGTAGACGCTTATCTCGCATCTGCCTTGGAACCAAATGCAGAATATGCCGCTCTTTCTTTCGTGCGCGGAGATTTGTGCTTTGATTTGTCGTTATACATCACTCAGCTAACAACGCCGACAGCGATTATTTGGGGAGAAAAATCGCAGTTTACTAGCCCCGATATCGGGCAGCGGTTAGCTAATCTCAATCCCGAAGCAGTGAAAGTTTTTCAATCTTTAGAAGATGTGGGTTTGACTCCGCAGCTAGAAATTCCTGCTGTGACGATCGGCTTAATTCGGCAATATTTAAAGTTGCTTTCCGAAGGTTGAAAAAGTTCGGCAACGAGTCATGTACGGGATGTAACGAATGTAAGATCGAATCCGGCAGGACTCGAACCATGAGGACACGGCAGTGCCGTGTCCCTACAGTTAATCTGGCGTAGGGACACGGCACTGCCGTGTCCTCTATATCATTCCGATGCAACCGGAAACGATACAGCAAATTCCACGTTTATGAAGTACACCCCGATTGCTCTTCTATTGCCGTAGGGACACGGCACTGCCGTGTCCCTACCTCTGTTGTGTACCTCACTAACCTGAAAAGTGCTGTATGACTAATGACCAATGACTACTGACTATTCTTTCACTCGCACGTCGATAACGCTGGCGTTGAAAATGTACTTTTTGCCTTCAAGTTCTAGAGTAGTGCCAATTTTGACTTTCGTATTCCCTAAAACCGGGCCGTCTTCAGTAAGTTGACCTTTTCCCTCTAAGGTAAACATCATGTTTCTACTAAATGATTCTTCTTCTCTGGGATCGGGGAGAGCTTTGAGAGAGCCGTTGGGCTGGGGAACTGCTAGGGTTCTGGCGATAGTTTTGACAGATTTGATCGTAATCTGACCGGAGGGTTGATTGCGGATGATTACATTGATTTTATCGCCTGGTTTGAACAAATCTTGAACATTCGTGCCTTTGAGACCGATCGCAATTGCATCGATCTCTACTGGTTTAATACTGGTTCCGACTTGGGCGACGGAACCGCCAGAAGTGCCGGGAAAGAAGAAGATTCCGACTACAACTAACAGTACGATTAGAGCAGCACCTACGTCTAGGATGCTGAGTTTGCCGAACAGCCGGCCTTGAGAATCCAAAATTTTCATAAATCGCTTTTGTTCACTGACAGCGACAGGAGTATGTTTACGAGCCAAAAGATATTACCACAATGGCTGCTGAAAATCCGCAGGACTTGGGGAGTTAAGGCAGAAGCTACTTGACGGTGGTTAGTTGGTTTGCCCGTTAGCGAAGCTCGCCCCTACGGGGGCTGCACCAACGAAGAGGATCGCCCGGGAGCTCACGGCGCGGTGAAAAATTCGCAACAAGTTAAAATAGGAACTAAGCAGCGTCAAATTTCGTCTGCCTATTGAGTAACTTTTCCGGTTTTCCCTAAAATTTCATCTATTTTTTCGCACTTATCAATCATGTTAAAAAGTTTGTGGTTGACTTCCCGGCGTACTTACGGGCGGGGGATTTATCTGTTTCTGTCGCTGATTGTGGCTGCGGGTATCTCGGTGATTTCGCCAGCACCGACGATCGCCTTTTCTTTGCCAGAACTGATTTTTCGGGGCATTCAAGTTATTCAATTGTCGAATATGTCCGATCGCCAAGAGGTGACGGTTGGTCAACAAATTAATCAGCAGTTGGCGAATAGCGAATTTAAAATTGACCGAGATCGCGCCACTACAGCATATATCAACCGGATCGGTCAGCGACTCGCGGGGGAAAGCACTCGCCCGGATATTCCCTATACTTTTCAAGTGATTGACGACGACAATATTAATGCTTTTGCCACAATGGGCGGTTTTGTTTATGTGAATAAAGGTTTGATGACGGCGGCAGATAATGAGGCTGAATTGGCTAGTGTAATTGCTCACGAAATCGGGCATATTACTGCTCGTCACGCAATTCAACAAATGCGTCAAATGGCGATCGCCTCTGGTGTAGCTTCGGCCACGGGACTCGATCGATCTCGGGCGGTTCAGATTGGGGTGGAATTGGCTTTGCGCCGCCCTCACAGCCGTCAAGCTGAATATGAAGCGGATCAGTTGGGATTGCAAACAATGGGACGATCGGGCTACGCTCAATCGGGGATGGTTGATTTTATGAAAAAACTGCTCAACAAACCTTCTCCTCCGAGTATTTTGAGCACGCATCCGGCTACTGGCGATCGCATAGCTGCTATCTCGCAGGCGATCGATCCGGATCTAGCTAGCGGTGAAGGTTTGAATAATGCGGCTTACAAGCTACAAATCCGCAGACTGTTGGGCTCGTAATAATTTTAAATTGGTTAGTCGATCGGACTTGAGCAAACGCACCCTTGATATCAATTCTGGTTGCAATCAAACATGATAGAGGAGACGGCAGTGCCGTTTCCCTACCCAAAATAATATTGTAGGGACACGGCACTGCCGTCTCCTAATTTCTAATAATTATTCCGGCGCAGCCGGAATTGATATGATTTAAGCCTGATGTTGAACAACAGGGTCGATCTCTGGTTTCGGGAGTGCTAATTGCTGCGGCGGCCTCAATTGTCTGACAACTTCATCAAACGGCAAAATTCGGACTTGATTGTTAAATACATTTACTTGATAAACTCTGCGGTAGCTGAAGTCTAATCCTGTCAGCCAGCCGCTTTTTGGATGATAAGCACCTGTGTCAATATCCAACCACCCTTGACCCCTGACTAATTCGCCGGGCCTGACGCCCTCAAAGGTAAAGGTGATCGTGTGACCGACGATGATTAATTTATTCGGAAAATAGGGTTTCGATATAGTGTGAAATTCTTTGCGAATCCAACAGAGTTGTTCGATCGACTGGAGAGCGAACGGCATTGTCGGATGGACACCTGCGTGAACCAGCCAGATGTCCCCTAAGTCAAGGTGCGTCGGGAGCGATCGCAGCCACTCTAAGTGTTTGTACGGCATCATCCCTGTATCTCTGTAGCTGGCGACTGTCGCATCGCCACCGCTGTACAGCCAAGATTGCCACGCCCGCATATCCACCGAATCCCCCGATAAAGCATCTAACATTAATTGTTCATGATTGCCTAGCAGAGTTTGGTAGGGGCTGTGCTGGACAAAATCTAATACCTGAGCGCTTTTCGGGCCGCGATCGATTAAGTCTCCCAAAAAATAGACGCGATCGTCCGAGCTCGGGGCAAGTGCCTCTAGCAGCAGCATTAAGCCGTCGTAATGCCCGTGTACGTCCCCGATAACAATCCGCCGGTGCTCCACTGTGTTTATCCGCTTCTCTAACTCAAAACCTTAATTATTAGCTTGTAGCATCAAATTTTGGTGCTACATTACTTCCCTGTTTTGCGGAGCAGGGGGTATCGTCCATCATACCGCTTTGTACAAGAATTCAGTAAAAATTGTGATTATCTGTTTCCGTAGCTACTAATAGCCACACTGGCAAGTTATCGCAATTTTAATTTTAGTGAAGTACAAATATTTGGTAGAGACACGGTACTGCCCTGTCCTCCGCGTATTTCCGAGAATTCAAAACTGCTGTTAATTGCGATTCTGCAACTGCTGTTACTGAGTCAAAGCTTTGAGGAATGTCTGGAGTTCGGCCAGAAAACTTTTCTTTTTTAGCGGTTTTGCAGGTGCGGTGGAATCTGGATCGGTGGTTCCAAGAGCTTTGGCTAAAATCCGCTCTAAATCGTCTCCGACTGGTTTTTGGGCGGTTTCCGAAATTAGTTCGTATTCGTCGTTTGTTTCGAGCCAGACTTGCCAGGATTGTGGGTAGCAGCGGAATAGGGCTGCACTGTCTAGGGGTCTGATGTAGTAGCAGGATTCGATTTTGTTGAGGAAGCGCTCGCGCAATTGGCGGCCTGCATAGCCTATGCCTATGGTAGCAACGTCTTCGAGGCGCGGGTTGAGTAGGATTACAGGACGATCGCCCGCAGCCATGTAAAGTTTTTCGACTTGCGCCACTTCTACCGCCGCCGGATTCACCAGCAAAAACAGTTGATCTTCGGGTGCGATTTTATCTTCAACAGCCGTGCGACTGCTGCCCAAATCAGTGATTTTAAACGGTGTTTGTCCCCAGTCGCGGCGCGCGAGGGCGGCCGCACCAGCATCAGGGAAAAAGACTTTGACCCCTGACTGGATTTGTTCAAATTCTGGGAGAAATTGTTGGGTAATAGACTGTGCTTGGAGTGCGATTTCTGGAAATACTAATTCGACTTGCAGTAGAGTTACACCGTCTGAGAGGGCGGCGGCGGTTGCAATGCGGGATTGGGCGATCGCCTCGTTAAGATCCTTGGGCAGTTGTGTCATTAATCTGATTATTTTTACTCGACTTCTCTAAATCCAATTTTACCGTATTAAGCCACAAAAGCTAACACCGACACAGGTGAACCGGAACCTCCCAAAAGACGCATGATTCCGATCGCCAAAGTGAATTCAGCAGCCGGTAACAAGTCGAGATTTGCCAGATTTTCCAACACTATTAGCTGCTTTTCCAATATTAGTTTGTTAACTGCAAAACTTTGATCTCGCCCGGGATCGACTCCGTGGGTGTCTGTGCCAATTCCAGCGATCGATCGTTCTTCTAGCAAAAATTGAGTTGCTGCTGTGCCAAATCCGGGAAAATGACAAATTCCGCGATCGTCTCGATTGAAAAATGCTTGCTCATCATCCCATTTTGCTTGCCAGCCAGTATACAATAAAACTAGATTTTCCGGTTCTATAAGTTTGTGCTGCCGTTCCCAATTCAATACATCGTCGATTGTTAAACTGTAGTCGGGATTGGCAAGACTTTGGTCGCGGATGTCGATCGCAATTGCGGGACAAACTAGCGACTGCGGCGAATAAGTATCAATGCTCGCGCCTTCTGTATAAAAGCTGTTAGGTGCATTAATGTGAGTGCCACTGTGCTCTCCCATTGAGAATTTTCGCAGGAAATAGCCGTTTTTTTCTATTTGAGATACTGTTTCAAATTCTGTCGCTGGATCTCCCGGCCAGATCGGAATATTTGGGTGAATAGGATGGGTTAAGTCGATAATTTGCCGGTAGGCGATCGTTCTTAAATTGTTTGAGTTAAAGTTGTTTGTCATCGGTAAAAAGGAATCGGCGGTTGAAACCGCTACTAAGTCCGCCTGCGTGGACTAAATATCTAGGTAAAGCTGGCTGACAATGCGATCGAGCGTGGCTTCCATCACATCCTTTGTTTGCCCGGAAACAGTATACACCAAAGCTTCTCGATAAACTCTTCCAGCCCGGTGCAACGTACTGTTAGCAGCACCACTAGAAACCGTAACCGCAGCGTGCCCACAGCGCACCGCTAAATCAATGGCTTCGGCTCGGAGTGCTAATTGTTCGGCTTTTGAGCTGTGTTGAGATTGTGGGAAATTCTGTTTTAGCCGATCGAGCTTTTGCTCCAGTTTTTGGCAAGCCGCCCCTACAAAAGGTGAAGTTTTAGAAGCCGCCGCTGCTGCGATTGTATCCAATCCCGCGCGAATACAGCCGAAAGTAGCCGGAACAAAATTCAGTATATTTTTGTGGTCGTTTTCCGCAATCCATCCGACAGGTTTTACTGCAATTATTTCCGATTCATCCAGCAACCAATTATGGAGAGTGGCTGTCACCGTATTAGTCGAGTTCATGGCGATTAACTGCATGATTTTACTGAACACGATTTTACCAGATTCCGATTCAATATTAGCAAAAGGTAGTAAACCAAAAACAGCACGATTATCAGGAAGTACCGCAGCTACAATAAACTTTTGAAACAAGCCAAAACCTGTGATCCAAGGAACTTTTCCAGACAGTAAATAGCCATTTTTTACTGGAGTTGCGGTGACAGCAGGATTGCCCGATCGCCTTAAATGCGAAAACCCCACACCCAAGCGTAACTCTTTTTGGGCGATCGCCCGCAAGTATTTGTTTTTTAGCATTTCATTGTCGCTGCTAGCAAGCATCGCAGTTGCACCGTGGTGCTGAGTTTGCAGAAAAGACAAAGCGCCGGAATATCGAGCCGTCAATTCCTGATATTGGTAAAACATCGGGAGTGACATTTCGGCGCCACCCCATTTTTGGGGAACTCGCAACGCTAAGAGCGATCGATATTCCAATCCAGTAAGTGCTTTTTTCAGTGCTTCCGAGTCGCTGTCGATAATTTCCGCGTGGGGTGCTACGCACTTTTGGAGGTAAGTTTCTGTGCTGTTGAGAATATCTTGAAAATCCATTTTTTATTATTATTTTATAGCAGAGGTAAGGACAGGGGGCTGTGCCCTTCTTCGTGTCAACTTAAGCCTGAAAACCCTTTTATCTCTCGTTTATAGCCGAGTCTAGATCCCCCTAAATCCCCCTTAAGAAGGGGGACTTTCATCGGACTCTTGTCCCCCCCTTCTTAAGGGGGGCTAGGGGGGATCTAGCCTTAATAGTCAAACAGCCATCTGTGACTGGGTTTGACCTTAAGTTGACATGACAAAAGGAAGTGCCGTGTCCCTACGGCTCTTGTAGGGCGAGCCTAAAAGCCCGCCCCAAAACTAACTGCTTACCACACTTTCCAAGGAGCTTTTCCTTCATCCCAAAGTTCATTTAAATACTTATATTCTCGATAAGTATCCATTGCAAAAAAGAAGCCATCATGACGGTAAGCCATTAACTGTCCGTCTGCCGCCAAACGCTGCATCGGTTCTTGTTCTAAAACGCAATCATCTTCTCCCAAATACTCAAATACCCGGCGGTTAAGTATCATATATCCAACACTAATCCAGCCGTCTATTTGAGGTTTTTCTGCAAATTCAACTACGCGGTTATCGCTGTCTACATCCAAAATTCCAAAGCGAGAAATCGGGCGGAATGTAGTAACAGTTGCTAGCTTCCCGTGAGACTTATGGAAATCTACAAGTGCCTCAATATCGACATCAGCAACTCCATCGCCGTATGTCACCATGAAATTATCGTTATCGATATACTTTTCGATCCGTTTTACCCGTCCTCCAGTCATGCTTTCCGCGCCAGTTTCAGCCAGTGTTACCTGAAAATCTTGTTCGCGATGCTCCTCCTGATAGGTAATGCTATTTTTGCGGCCCAGACAGATAGTAAAGTCATTGTTCATGGCTTCATAATTAAGGAAATATTCTTTAATCATGTTACCGCGATAGCCCAAGCACACAATAAAGTTTTGGAAGCCGTAGTGGGCATAAATTTTCATGATGTGCCAAATAATTGGACGCCCGCCAACATCAACTAAAGGTTTGGGGCGAAATTCTGTTTCTTCTCTGAGACGTGTACCGAGACCGCCAGCTAGGATAACTACTTGCATTTTTTCAAAATTTTAAAGATAATCAATCAATGTATCATCAATCATCAGCGATTTTTTCAAAGAATTATTAACATTTTCTCATAGTGAGTGAAGCTTTGTAAACCACAGAAATCGCGAACTATAATAAATAATCCTAGTGGTAAGGTGCGCACTACGCACCCTACTAATGGTAGATTAGGAAGTAGACGAAACAACAGTAGACGGCTATACTGAATATTAAGAAAGAGATTTAAATATGAAAATTCAACTCGATCGCCTAAAAAACTTTTTAACTATCCTGTGTGCGATCGCCTCAATCACAGTCTTATTCCACTCAGCAATACCTGCGGTTTACGGCGCGGTTGTTGCAACGCCAATCTCAACGATATTACAGACAACTATAGCTTTTGTTCCCAACATCCCGGGCGGCGGATTAGATTTTCACGAAGCAGCAGGAGGACACACTTTAAAGAAACACGTTAGCCAAACAGAAGTACAACTAGCACAGCGACTCGAAAAGGAGAAGAGAATTTCTGCTGCATCTTCCTTTACTTATCGTTCCGTTGCCGAAGCAGCGATTGCGGAAGCAATGAGCAAAAATCAAAGTGCGATCGACTCCTGGATGAAAAAACAAAGCAATCGTTATACGATCAAATATAATGCCCATAAAATAATTGGCATTACTATGAATCGTGGCGCATCCAAAGCAACTCAAACATCTCGCCTGAGAATCATCCTCCAGCGCAGCACCAAATTAACTCCAGGATACTTTATTTTCACAGCTTATCCCGAATGATAAATCGATTTCCTAATTTAACCCAATTTTTCAGTTCCTACTTTCATCAAGACTGGCCGCTAGAGGCTGACACTCCCAGCGATGTAGTCAACAACTACCGCAGTAGCGAACCGCCCGAAAGTATTGAAGCTGCATCACAAGAACTTAGCAAATTGCTAGAAATGCCGATCGCCCCCGCCGATTTAGAAACATTCATCCTCGATGAATTAGGGTGTTACTACGACCCAAAATCGGACAATCAAACAGTCCGAGAGTGGTTAGAATCGGTGCAAAAATCTTTGAATAATCTCAGCTAAATTCTATATATTTGTCAGGACGCGGCTATATATTTGTAAGGACACGGCCAGTGCCGTGTCCCTACAATTAATCGCGGTAGGGACACGGCACTGCCGTGTCCTCTATAATTCCGGTGCAACCAGAAACGATATCATTTACCAATCGTCAATAAATAACCTTCGTGAACGTTGAAATTAGGAATAGTATAAGTCAAACTACCGCTACCAGCCGAAATTTGTTCTTCTTTAACCGTGACAAGTTTTTGCACAGCGCCTTCTAGATTGTTAGGAATCTTCTCTAATTTCAGACTAACTTTTTGACCGCTTTGGATACCCAGGGCTGGCAAATTCGCGAGGTTTAATGTCACCGTTGTGGCTGAGGAATAATTGCGATCGAAATAACCCAAAAGCACCTGTGCTTTACCTTCAGGATTTGACTTGCTGGCTAAAGCGACAAGGCGATCGTTATCCGATCGGCTCAGCACCCGCGAATTCACTCCATCAGCATAAGCTTTGTAAGTCCACCAAGCTGCTCTCGGCTCAAAAGTATTAGGCACGACCGTCCCAGTTAGCGTATTATTGAAGCAATTACTAACTTTTTTAGATCCTGTTGTATCCCAACAAGCTCTGCAAGCACCGTCAGCTTTTGCATACTCCAAGTTATACAAATAACCTAAGATTTCCCCCGGCTGATACTGCGCTAATTCCCCAACAATCTCGTTAACATAAATTTTTTGCAACTTCAGTTCTTTGTAAAACGGACTTTGTTGATAATTACGTTTGGCATCGAATACGTGGTCGTCCACAAATAAAATTATGGTATCGTTGAGTTCGTGCCAAGCCAAGAAATTTACTTCCAGTTTGTTTGCTTTACAGTAATCCAAAAACGCGGTTAAATATTCTTTGTTGTAAGTGCTGATGCTCGGCCCGCCAATCACCGCTGACGGCCCTAATTCTTCCCGCAAGATTTTGTAAGCTCTTTTGTAAGTTTCAAAGAATTGTTCTCTACTTCCCTTCCAAAACGGATTTTTTAAATCTGGTTCATTCCAGATATCCCAAATAATTTTCTTGCCTTTATTTTGCTGTGCTAACTGTCGGATGAAGGCTTCCCAGGCGGGATAGTTTTGATAGGGCCAGCCTTTGGGGTTGCTCCCGTAGCCCCACAAGTCGCTAACTAATAGTTGAAATTCGGCTCCGCTGGCAATTACTCGATCGTAAACATCGAGTCTTCCCACGCGCCACAGCTTCGGCTGCAAGGGCTTGACAGAGCTATCCGGGGGTTTTGTGGGGTCGATTCCGTGCAGGAAGCCGCTCATCGACGTGATACCAGTGGCTGGCTGTCCAAAATCGACTGTGATGTTCGATCGCACTTGAGCAATACTTGATTGCTGCCCAAAATACGCGATTAACAAGACAGTTACTAGAGCTAAGCAAATTAGGAGTAACTTATTAATAGATGGGAATTTGAAGGTAAATTGCATATCTTTGATTTTCTTAATGTTTTGTGTTTACTCGTCCCTAGGCTCTGCCTGGGGACGCATACCAGGAGGCTTTGCCTCCTTCCTATGAAGTCTAAAAAAGCGAGGCAGAGCAAGAGTGATATCAGTTCCTAGGCAGAGCCTAGGAACCAGTTAAAACTGTGCAAAATATGAGTTTTAACGAACAGAAACTGCAACTTCTAAACCTTGGATTGATTCTATCAATTCTTGCCACGCTTTTGAATGAGTTAGCGAGTAAGTATCAAGTTTCACGCCCTTTTCTGAAGATAACATCACAAAATTTGTGATCCAGCTCAAAATAGTTTCGGTTGTCAACAGTGGCGTGCATTTCCAAGACGAGTGCAAATTCTCAACCATCCCAGATTCATCCCCGCGATCGAACGCTTGCCATGCTTGCCATACTAGGTAATAGTAGTAGAGCATACTGTCAACCTGCTGAATCTGCTTTTTGACTTTCGGGGCGATCGCAAATTTGTCTCGATTGCTACTAGCAGATAGGACTTGTTGAATCACTTCTGCGTATTCCAAAAGCATCCGTTCTTCCTTGAATAATTCCTCCGCCCGCAGTTTGCAAGCTTGTCCTGTAAGCCTCCGCAATTCGGGATTTTGCGCCCATATTTCTACAGTTTCAGCTAACTCTTGCGCTGTCTTTTCTGGATCAATTTTAGGATCGGCGATTAACTTTCCTGTGTCTCCCAACTCTTCGGGAATGCCGCTTACTGCTGTGGCAATTACGGGCAATTCTTTCGCCATTGCTTCCATTACTGCTAGCGGCATTCCTTCAGCTTCGGAAGATAAAATAAAGATGTCGCTAGCATCTAACCAATCGGCAATATCCCACCGTTGTCCCAAGAATTTAACTTGTTCGGTTACTCCTAATTCGCTGACAGTTGCTCTCAATTCCGGTTCCATGTTATCGTGGGTGGCAGAACCGGGGCCGGCCCAAACAAAGTATAGCTGCGACCAAATTGGACGATTTTTCAGTTGGGCGATCGCCTGTAATTGATACTGATATCCTTTAATTGGAGTCAGTCTCGCCGCCGTGAAACAAACGATAGCATCTTCAGGGATGCCTTGTTCTGCGCGCAAGCGTTGGCGGTTTGAAAGGTTTGGCGGTTCAAAATAACTGTTCGGGCGGCCGTAATAGATGACTTTTCCCCGTTCCAGAGGCACTTTAAACAAACTCTTAAACAAGTTTAAATTCTCGTGAGAAACAGCGATGACTGCTTTGGCTAAATTGTACTGATAGGAGACAGCATCGAAATAGGGAATCTGATCGCCGCGGTTGAAAGTTTGATAAGTGCGATCGATATAACCGAGAGTAATTACGTAAGGGATGTTTTGTTTGATCGCAACTTGTTTCGCAGCAAAATTTGCCATCGGCCAGCCGTCGCTAAATATAATTAAATCCGGTTTAGCTTGCGCATAAATTTGTTCCGCGTCCCTACAATTGTAAGCAATTCGCAAAAACTCTTTCATCGTATCGAACTCCAGCCAAATATGCTCTATCCCTAGCTGCTGCTGTTCGGTAATTAAAGGATTAGAAGTTCTAGTTTGCACGCTAGTAACTCGGTAGCCGTCGGCTGCTAGTTTACAAAGCAGCGAGTGGTTGAATTGCGCCAAACCGCCGATTCCGTGGTCTTCTGCGTATACCAGTACGTGCCCTGCAAGCTTACGGTAAGTTGAACTAGGCGCTGATTTAAATTGATAAGTATTGTTGGCAGCTTCGACAACTATTTCTTGCCATTCGGGCAACTTAGTTAAGGCATAGGCATCAAAGTTACTGCCGTATTCTTCGGAAGCCACTCTAAAGGTTTCCAACCATTTGAAAACTGTTTCCGTGCCAGTAAAAGGAGTGTAGTAGAGCGATTTTTGCAGACACTCGACCATCTCTGCCACATATCCATCCCGGTACATCCGCCACGCGATCCACACTAGACATTTGTAACGTTCTGCCTTTTTTAGCTTGCGTATGCGATCGGGCAAATCGGGTCTGGCGAAGAATTGTTCCATCACCGTTTCCATACTTTTCATCACTTTTTGCCCGCCGGACATCAGATTTTGATCGTGCTGGCGGTAGCAGGTTAATATCTCTTTCAACCAAACACATTTGCAGCCTTTTAAACCCAAGCGCAAAGCAAAATCTAAATCTTCTGTTGGCGGAAAGCGAGAGTCAAATCCCCCCAATCGTTCCCACCATTCGCGCCGCAGCATCATTGCGCTGGGACGCACATATTTGTACAAAACAAATGCTTCTAAATCTAATCTTGGTGCGTATTCCCAAGGCACAACTGGGGAAATATCTTTGCCTGTTTCATCGACAATCAACCAGCCGTTTTGTACCATGCCTAAAGAGGGGTCAGCTTCAAAACAAGCAATTTGTTTGGCGAGTTTTTCTGGGAGAAAAAAGTCGTCGGCATCCAGAAAAGCTAAGAATTCGCCTTTGGCCAATTCGCAGCCGCGATTCCGAGCTTTTGCTGCTCCTTGATTTTCTTGATAGACGTACTGAATTATATCACGATAAGCATCTAAGACTCGGCTAGTGCCGTCTGTTGAACCGTCGTCTATGACAATAATTTCCCAGTCTTGGTAAGTTTGACCGATCGCGCTTTCGACGGCTCTACTAATATAGCACTCGCAGTTGTATGCCGGGATAATGACACTGACTCGCGGTTTTTTTGAGGGAAGTATGCTAGCCATTAACTGTTTCCATTGTGATAGGTTTCTTAACGAGCTAAAATCGATTGCAAGTCCGTAGCATTCAGAAATAGCAGCTAGACGTTTGAGCCAATCTGTGACTGTTTTTTTGGCAGAATAAGGACTGTAGCAGAGAGATTTTTGGAAAAAATCCACCGCCTCAACGGGATAGTTACTATAGTACAATTGCCACGCCATCCACGTCAATGCTTCGTAGAAAGCTGGATTTTCTAACTCGCGGATGTGCTGGGGCAAATCGGGAAGCTGGAAAACTTTCTGTTTTAAGCTAATAAAAAGATTTGCTTGTTTTAGGGCTTTTTTTATTGAGACATTTTGGTCGTGTTGGCGGTAGGATACTGTCACTTGAGGCAGCCAAGCTGCTTCGCAACCCAACACTGCTAAACGCAAAACTAAATCTGAATCGTCTACTGAATCGAACTCTGAATTAAACCCGCCTGCAAGTTCCAGCCAGCGGCGCGAAAACATCATGGCGCTGGGAAGTACGGGCATTTGTACTATCCAAGTTTCTAAGTCTAATTTTGGAAAATATAGCCAAGGTGTTATGTCCGAAATAGTCTCGCCTTGCTCGTTAACTAAACGCCAACCGCTGTTAACAATTCCTAATGATGGTTGCTGCCGAAATAGTGCTACTTGTGCTGCTAATTTATCTGGAAAAAAGAAGTCATCTTGATCTAAAAAAGCGATGAATTTGCCTTTGGCTTCCTGAATTCCTCGGTTGCGGGCGGCTGCTACTCCTCGATTTTCTTGATATACATAGCGAATTCTGTCCAAATAAGGCTGCAATACCTGATGTGTCTCATCCGTCGAACCGTCGTCTACAACAATAATTTCGTAGTCTGTAAAGGTTTGAGCTAGGACGCTTTTTATGGCTTGCACAATGTAGCGATCGCCGTTGTATGCTGGTATAATTACGCTGACTTGCGGTGCGTGAGTCTCTGCTGACATTATTTACCTCGCTGTTAAGTTGTTGCTATCTTAGTTTAATCCAAATTGGTTTTTACTTCACATCTTGTACCATTATTAAGAACAGGCATCTTGCCTGTTCCACAAAGAGTGATTTTTTTGTGGGGTGGGCATCCTGCCCGCCCATAAAAGGCTTATGATCGTAGTGCAACATCTCAGTTTTTTCTCAACTTGTGTGCAAATATATGGAAAATTTGATCCTACAAATTTAGTACAGTAGACATCTCTCATAATTATTGTGGAACAGGCAAGATGCCTGTTCTTCATAGGCTTTTTGGGAGATGTCTACTCTATCAAAAAATTATTGTGCAAGAGATCTAGTATATCGAGTATTTAGAGGTAAGCAGATGTCTGTGGATGAGTGGCAAACTCGACAGGTTTTGCCCTAGAATTATACAAGCAATTATTACTAAATAGGAACTCCAAAAGTGAATTCAGAAACAGGAGCGGTTGATTTACAGAAACAGGCTGAATTATATTTAGGTGCTGGAAAATTAGACGAGGCGATCGCCCTAGGCAGCGAATTCTTCGCATCGCACCCCAATTCTGCCGAAACTTGCAAAACCTTGGGAAAGGCGCTGCAAGCCCAGGGTAAGCTAGAAGAAGCGCGCTATTGGTACAAAGTTGCGATCGCCCTGCAACCCGATTTTGCCGAAGCTTTTGCCAACCTCGGTACTGTCTGCGCTACTTTAAAACAGTGGCAAGAGGCGATCGCCTGTTACCAAAAAGCGATCGCCCTACAACCCGACTTTGCCGGATTTTACCGCAATTTGAGCCGAATATTTAGCCAAGTCGGCCAATCCGAGGAAGCCACAGATTGCTGGTATCAAGCACTAATGGTTGAACCGAGCGAAATACCCGAAGAATATCTCGATTTGGGCAATACTTTGCTAGCTCAAAACAAGCCAGAAAAAGCCCTAGTTTGTTACCACCGCACTATTTATTTAAACCCAAGTTTTTGCGAAGCTTATTGCCAATTAGCCGAAGCATCTAGCGTGCTGCAACAGTGGAATGAAGCGATTGTAAACTACCGCAAAGCTACTAAACTTCAGCCGGATATCTCCGAGTTTCACTACAAATTAGGGAATGTTTTGCAAGCGGCAGAACTCTGGCACGAAGCAGAGACAGCCTACCGCGAAAGTATTGAATTAAATCCTAATTCTTTTTGGTCTTACTCCAATTTAGGTAGCGTTCTACTGAAGTTAGCGAAATGGGAAGAAGCCGTCGTTATCTACCGTACGGCTATTGAAATTGACCCGAACTTTTCTTGGTCTTACTACAGCATCGGTGAAGCTTATACCAAATTAGAAAAATGGTCGGAGTCCGCCACAGCGTACCAGCGCGCTGTTGACTTAGACCCTAATTCTTCTGGTTGTTGTCACAAGTTAGGAGATGCGCTTTTTAAACTCGAAAAATGGTCGGAAGCTGCGACAGCTTACCAGCAAGCGATCGTACTCGATGCAGAATTCTTTTGGTCTCATTATAACTTAGCTTTAGCCTTAGTTAAAGTCCAGGATTGGTCAGCAGCAACCAGCGCCTACCAACGGGCGATCGCACTCAACCCCAACTTTTCTTGGACTTACCACAATTTAGGAGAAGCGCTGTTAAAAACCGAACAGTGGAAAGCCGCCACTATCGCCTACAAGCGCGCTATTGAACTCAACCCAAATCTTTCTTGGTCTTATTACAATTTAGGCGATGCTTTGACTGAGATGCACGAGTGGAACGAGGCTGTTTCTGCTTACCTTTGCGCGCTGCAAATTGAGCCTGCTCTCCCGAAAATTTACACCAAGTTAGGCGATGTTCTAATCAAAAGAACTCCGGCAGATTTAGACGCAGCAACCAGCTACTATCACCACGAATTGCAGCCATTGCACGCTCCTGAATTTTACTGCGAAATCGCCCAAAAGTTTGCCGAGAGCGATCGGCTTGACGAAGCTACAGTTTTGTACTTAATGGCATTAGAAATCCGAGCAGAAGATCCAGTAATATCCGCGAAATTGGCAGAAGTTTTGGAGAAAAAGCACTCTTCAGGCGATCGTAGTATATTATCAGAGTTGGAAGTTAACGATATCCGCGATCGCTACATTGCCCGAGTCGTCAAAAATCACACTTTTGCAGAAGTCGGCGGCTTGTGGGGAACCGTCAACGAAAAAGTATCTGTAGCTAGCAAATACGGTGCAGTTTCTCTGACAATGATTGATGTCACGCCCGCATCAGCCCAATTTTGGCAAGATTTTCGCGATCGTATGGCAAGTTTAAATATTGCTAATTATAATTGTATCAGTCGAGATATAACTCAGATTCAGCTTGCAGAAATTGGTGAGCCTTACGATGTAATCCACTGCGCAGGAGTTTTGTACCATCACCCCCACCCTTTGCAAATTTTAATTAGCTTGCGTCAAATAACTGGGAAGTATTTAGTCTTAACTTCAGCGATTACCCAAGAAGTTATAGAAAACGAGCGGGGACGATATGAAATTTCAGCTTCTGGGGTAATCTTTATTCCCGCTTTGGGCGAAGCAGAACGAGCTATTTTAACAGCTTACTGGCAGCAGTACACCCACGGCACACCAATTTTCGGACTAATTGAGAAAGCAGTTTTTGACATCAACGACTTTGGCCCGTGGTGGTGGCTACCTACAGCTTGTGCTTTAGAATCTATGTGCAAAGTAGCTGGATTTAAGGTTTTAGATAAAGGATTGACTTGGCATAATAATGCTTTGACTCTACTGCTGGAGGTTTGAAGATTGCCAAAATAAAAATAATAGGACTTATGTATAAACGGCTGATAACCTACTTTCTAAGCGAATCTTTGATTTTCTTTGATTTTTTTGCAATCAACCGTCCTTTTACATAAGTCCTCAATAAAATAGTGATAAATATTTTTTGTGAAAACCGGAAAATAATCAATGAACAATCAGCAACCAGAGACGGCTTTAGGTAACATTTTAGTAGTAGACGATACGCCAGAAAACCTGCGTCTGTTGTCTACGATGTTGACTCATCGCGGGTACGCGCCCCGCTGCGTGATTAACGGGCAAATGGCTTTGAGAGCCTGCAATTCTAATCCACCGGATTTGATTTTGCTCGACATCATGATGCCGGAAATGAACGGCTACGAAGTTTGTCAGCACCTGAAATCCGAACCGAAAACTCGCGAAATTCCGGTAATTTTTATCAGCGCTAAAGATGAAGTATTTGACAAAGTAAACGCCTTTGCTGTGGGAGGAGTTGACTACATCAGCAAGCCGTTTCAGTTTGAAGAAGTGCTCGCCCGCATCGAAAGTCACCTCACCCTGCGGAATTTACAAAAGCAGCTAAAAGAACAAAATGTGCTGCTTCAAGAAGAAATCAGCAGCCGCTTAGCCGTGGAAAAAACCCTTGATGAAAAAAACCAAGTCTTGCAACAAGAAATTAGCAACCGCTGCGCCGTTGAAAAAGCTTTGCAAGAGCAAAATTTGCTCCTCCAACAAGAGATATCGAACCGCCAGTGTGCCGAATCTGCTCTATTGAAATCTAACCAAGAATTGGCGCGTTCAAATGCGGAACTCGAACAATTTGCTTATGTGGCTTCTCACGACTTGCAAGCGCCTTTAGCAACCATTGCCAGCTACGCTCAACTTTTAGAAAAACGCTACAAAGACCAACTCGACAGCCAAGCTAGTAAGTTTATCGGCAATATCGTTCATGGCTGTACGAGAATGCAGACTTTAATTGACGATTTGCTAGAATATTCGCGAGTTGGCCGGAGTCAGAAACCTTTTCAAATTATAGATTGCAATCACGTAATTCAGCAAGTAATCGCTAACCTGCAAGGTGCTATCCGTAACAATCAAGCAGTTGTTACTTATACCGAATTGCCAGCGGTAATGGGGGATATTTCTCAGCTCGTACAGCTTTTTCAAAACTTAGTTAGCAATGCGATCAAATATCGCCAGGATGAATCACCTACGGTTTATATTAATGCTTATAAACAGGAAAACAACTGGTTATTTTCTGTCTCTGATAATGGAATTGGGATTGCTTCACAGCATCAAGAACGTATCTTTCAAATTTTCCAGCGCTTGCACACTCAAAAAGAATATTCTGGGACAGGTATTGGTTTAGCAATTTGTCAAAAGATTGTGGAACGTCACGGCGGATCTATTTGGGTGGACTCGGAACCGGGTCAAGGTTCAACTTTTCATTTTACTCTCGTTGATTAATCGAGACATCGTTTTGGGAGAAGGTAACGGAAGCTGAATTAAATTCTATATTCTAAGACAGAAGTTAGAAGGTAGAAGTTAAATTGCCAGTTATAATTCACATCTTGCACCAATGTCAATTGGGTATTTTTCGTGGGGTGGGGGCGGGTTTATTTAACCTGTTTGCAAGCTTCTAAGGATCGCGAATTAAATAATTTACACATATTTGTGGGATGGGCGTCCCGCCCGTTCTTTCTGGACGGGCGGGACGCCCATCCCACAAGAACAATAAAAATTGTAAGTTATTTAATTCTCATTCCTAAGCCCAGGAGCGAACCCGCCCTTACAGCATTATTGATAATGGTGCAATATCTTAGTTATAATAAAAATGTTTCACGTTGACAGCGGAGTTGGTTCGTGATATAATTTTAAATCTTAAACACAAATTTTTGTAGCGATCGCCCTTACCGCAATCTAACCGCCGATGTCTGTGTAGGTGCAACTCAATAACAGTCCGGGAAATTCAAGGTTAAATCCAAGTTAGCTTGAAAAAAAGTTTTGATTAATAACTATTAACTATGAAAGCAGTTTTTAACTTAGCTGTGCCTCCTACCTGCTTTAAAGTTCTGTTAGTAGAAGACAACCCTCAAGAAGCTGAGCTGATTGAAGATTTGTTGTCAGAAATTAGCGGCAAGCAGCGTATATTGCTGACGAAAGTTGAGCGCCTCAGCGAAGCGCAGGAACGATTGCATCAAGAAACTTTTGACATCATTTTATTAGACCTTTCACTCCCAGACAGTCGGGGAATCGAGACGGTGGCTCGGGTACAAGAGTACGGGCTAAATGTGCCGATCGTAGTTTTGACCTCCCAAAACGACGAAGAGCTTGCTCTGCGGTTGATTTCGGTTGGCGTACAGGATTATTTGGTCAAAAGAAAAATCGACGGCGAACTGTTAATGCGATCGCTCCGTTACGCTATAGAACGTCAGCACAGTCAAGATGCTTTGCGAAAAAGTGAAGAAAAATATCGCTCGGTAGTGGAAAATTCCCTGATCGGAATTGCCATTATCGCTCCAATTGTTGACCCCAAAATTGCCCAAAATTGCAATTGGATAGAAGTTAACGATGCCCTGTGCAATTTGCTCTTATACGATCGCGACTATACGATCGCGACGAACTCATACAAAAGAATTGGCTGGAGTTGACTCATCCAGAAGATTTTGAGGCAAATTGCGAAAAAGTATCTCAGATTTTTGCAGGTGAAATCGATGGTTGCATCTCAAATAAAAGGTGGTTCAAAAAAGACGGCGAAATAGTTTACACGCGAGTTTCGCTGCGTTGTATTCGCGGGCTGGATGGGTCGATCGACCGGATGATCGAAGTAGTGTTGGATGTGAGCGATCGCTACCGCTATGAAGCTGATTTAAAAGCATCAGAAGAATTTTTAAACCACACTATAAATGCTACGCCAGACCCGATTTTTGTCAAAGACGAGCAGCACCGCTGGATGATCTTAAATGATGCTTTTTGTCAGTTGTTGGGCAAATCGCGACAAGAACTGCTTGGTAAATCAGATTATGATTTTTTTCCAAACTCGGCAACTGCTGTATTTTGGAAGAAAGATGAAGAAGTATTGACTAATAATATTTGCTTGGAAATCGAAGAAATATTTACAGATAGCGCAGGGAAAGAATACATTATTTCTACCAAGAAAAGTGTATTTCATAAAGCGGATGGCAGTAAAGTAATAGTAGGCACTATTAGAGATTTTACCGAATACAGACGGCAACAAATAGCCTTGGAACAAAGCGAAGCTCGATTTCAACAATTGGCAGCTAACCTGCCAGGAGCAATTTATCAATTCCGAAGGTCAGCAACTGGAAAAAGGTGTTTTCCCTACGTCTCTTCAGGCAGTTACCAACTGTACGAATTAGAGGCAGAAGCTATAGAGGAAAACCCGGAACTTATGTTCAGCGGAATTCACGCAGACGATATCCTAGATTTAGAAAAATCGATCGCAGTTTCAGCCGCTACCCTGGAACCTTGGCAGCAACAGTGGCGGCATACCATGCCATCGGGAAAAGTTAAGTGGCTACAAGGAGCCGCTAGACCGGAAAGGCTGAATAATCAGAGCGAATCTGGGAGCGAAGGCGATATTCTCTGGGATGGTTTAGTGATGGATATCACTGAGTTGAAGCAGGCACAAACAGAGCGCGATCGCTTTTTTACCATCTCCTTAGACTTGCTTTGTATTATCGGTTTCGACGGTTATTTTAAACGTTTAAACCCTGCTTGGTCAACGGCCCTAGGCTACAGTAGTGCTGAACTTTTTGCCAAGCCGATGCTGGATTTTGTTCATCCAGACGATCGAGCAGCCACCGCAGCCGAAGTGGCAAAGCTAATAACTGGTACGTCTAGTATCTGCTTTGAAAATCGCTATATTTGCAAAGACGGTTCTTACAAATGCCTGTTGTGGTCGGCATCGCCATTTAGCGAAGAAGGTTTAATCTACTCAGTCGGTCACAATATTACCGATCGCAAACAAGCAGAGTCCAAACTACAGCGACAAGCAGTAGCAATGGCCGCAGCTTATGACGGTATCGCCATTTTCAACTATCGTAAAGAATGTATTTATTCAAACGACGCTTATCTCAAAATGTACGGCTTGGCTAGCACTAGACAAATGTATGGGAAGAAATGGAAAATGCTCTACAGCCAAGCAGAAATTCAATATTTTGAACGAGAAGTAATGCCGATACTTCAGCAAAAAGGGTACTGCAATATAGAAGGAATCGGTCAGCGCCGCGACGGTACTAAGTTCCCTCAAGAATTGTCGCTGACAATGCTGGAAGGCGGCGAGATAATTTCCATCGTCCGCGATATCACTAAAAGAAAACAAGCAGAATCAGCACTGCAATCGAGCCAGCGCCGCTATCAAACTTTGGCAGAAACATCGCCGGTTTGCATATTTCACAGCGATGCGTTTGGCAATTGCCTTTATGTCAATCAGCGGTGGAACGAAATCACGGGATTAAACGCAGAATTAGCAGCAGAAACTGGCTGGATGAATGCCATACATCCTGATGATACGGAGCGGGTGAAAAATGAATGGTATCGGGCAATTATTGACAAAATTCCGTTTAAATCAGAATACCGCTTTTTGCGTGCAGACGATCGCGTAATTTGGGCGATCGGTCAAGCAGTAGCGGAAATCGGAGATGGCGGCGAAATTAAAGGCTATATCGGCACTATTACTGATATTAGCGATCGCAAACAAGCAGAATTAAATTTGCTGCGGGTGACTCAAGCGGTAGAAAGCACCAGTGATGCGATCGGCATTGCTGACTTGAGAGGGCGATCGATCTACCACAATCAAGCCTTTGTTGAGCGGTACGGCTACACAGCAGAAGAACTGAACGCAGCAGGCGGAGCAACGGCAATTTACCCGCAAAGTCAAGTGCTGCTAGAAATGTTTAAAACAATCCGTAAAGGTAAATCTTGGCAAGGCGAACTCAAAATCAAAACTAAAAGCAACGAACTGGTAACAACTCTATTTCGCGCCGACTGCATCAAAGATGAAACTGGCAGTTTAATCGGGCTAGTGGGAGTAATTACCGACATCACCGATCGCAAACAAGCCGAGACGGCACTGCTGCACCAATTAAGGCGAGAACGGCTGGTAGTTGCCATGCTCGATCGCATTCGCTCCTCCCTCAATTTAGAAGAAATCCTCACCACGGCTGTCGAACAAGTACGGCAATTCTTGCAAACAGACCGCACAGTTATTTACCGCTTCAATCCCGACTGGAGCGGCTTGGTAGTTGTGGAATCCGTCGCAAAAAATCGAATTTCTGTCCTAGATTTTGACAATTTCGATCCTTGTTTTAAAGATGAATTTGTTGCTAGTTACCAGCAAGGCTATATTCGAGCTATAGAAGATATTTACCGTGAAGAGTTGAGCGAATGCCACATTAAATTTCTCGAACAATTTGAAGTGAAAGCTAGCTTAGTAGTGCCGATTTTAAAAGCACGAAACAGCATTTTTCAGACCGAACCAACCGCAGAAAGTCAGCTCTGGGGACTACTAATCGCCCACGATTGTACTTGCCCCCGTTCCTGGGATTCTTCAGAAATAGAATCCCTGCGGCAATTGTGCGTGCAATTGGCGATCGCAATCCAGCAATCGACCCTATTTCAACAAGCACAAACCGAAATTGCCGATCGCAAACTGGCAGAATCCGCCCTCCAACAAGCCGTATTAGCCGCCGAAACCGCCAACCGCGCCAAAAGCGAATTTCTCGCCAACATGAGCCACGAACTGCGTACACCTTTAAACGGCGTATTAGGTTACGCTCAAATCATCAAAATAGACAAAGACTTAAGCTCAGATCACCAAGAAAGTCTCAGCAACATTCAACAGTGCGGCGAACATTTGCTGATGTTAATCGATGATGTTTTAGACCTTTCTAAAATCGAAGCTAGAAAAATGGAACTCTATCCAGAAGAGTTAAATATTCTAAATTTCACCAAAAACATTGCCGACCTCTTTCAGATGCGAACCGCTCAAAAAGGAATTTCCTTCAATTACGAACAAGTATCTCCCTTGCCTAGCTGCGTCCGTGTCGATCAAAAAAGATTGCGCCAAATTCTCATAAATTTACTTAGTAATGCCGTTAAATTTACCCAGAGCGGCGGAGTAACTTTCAAAGTAGGCTATGTCGGCGCAGGAGCCTGGAGTCGAGGCCAAGGAAAAAGTCATGAGTTTTCAACTTTGAGTTCGGAACTAAAACAAAATTATCTGCGCTTCGCTCACAATCCGATCGCAGCGAAACACGCTTTAAAAATCCGCTTTCAAATCGAGGATACCGGCACTGGAATAGAGCGAAGCAAGTCAGAAGAAATATTTTTGCCCTTCCACCAAGTAGGAGGAAATAGATTTGTTGAAGGTACTGGCCTCGGACTCTCGATCAGCCAGAGATTAGCGAAACTAATGGGCAGCGAAATTCGCTTCAACAGCACTTTTGGAAAAGGTAGCACTTTCTGGATAGATTTAGAATTGCCTGCAACTAAACGGTACTTAGAAGTGTCAGTTTTGCAGGAAAAACCCTGGCTTGTCGGTTTTGTTGGCCACAAACGAAAAGTGCTGATCGTGGACGACAATCAACTAAATCGCGATTTGTTGTGCAGGCTGCTGGGCCGTTTGGGATTTGAAATTGCCGAAGCACAAAACGGTCAAGAATGCCTCTGCAAAGCAGTTAAATTTCAACCGGATGTGATTTTAATGGACTTGCGGATGCCTGTGATGGACGGCTTAGAAACTGCAAGGAGACTGCGGAAGTTGCCGGAATTAAAAGATGTCGTGTTAATCGCTCTGTCAGCTAGCGTTTTTGAGTCTACGCAGCAAGAGAGCATCCTCGCAGGGTGCGATGATTTTCTTCCCAAGCCGATCGAAGCAAATCACTTTTTGGAACAGTTGCGCGTGCATTTGGGACTAGAATGGGTTTACGAGCAGTCTTCGGAAAACAAAAAGCGGACAACTTCTAGTTTGTCACCCGCATCTGGTTTTCCTGCTTATTCTTCTCTGTTACCTGCGGCTGCTGAGTCGGTAACACAACTTTTGAAACTTGCGGCTATGGGCGACATTGAAGAAATTTTTGATGAGAATGCTAAACTGGAAATTTTAGAGCCAAAATTAGTGCCGTTTGTGGCGAAGTTGCGCCAACTTGTTAAGGGATTTCAGCTTAAACAAATTCGGAATATTTTAAAACAATATATCGATGGGAATTAGTCATTAGTTATTAAGCTATTCTGCATTTAAACTGCACAGTCAAAATTTTATAAAGTTCTTGTGGGGTGGGCGTCTCGCCCGCACAAAAAATGCAATTTAGATATCGAACAGCTTAAGCTGTTACGCATTTAAAATAGTATTGTAGGGTACGTCAGCCCGCAGCGTTTCCCTTACTGATGGAAGCGATCGAGCTGACGCACCCTACAGGCCTCGTTAGTGGTTTAAATGCATAACAGCTTAGTCATGAGTTATTGGTTATTGGTTATTGGTTATTAGTTATTGGTTGTCAGTTCCAATCCCCAATTCCCAATTCCCAATTCCCAATTCCCAATTCAGAATTTGCACCTTTTAAGTGCACCATCGAGGGAAGCATCAAAATTATAGCCCCGTTCAACTGTAGGGAAATGTCCGGCTGGGGGTTTGGTAAAGTTTGGTTCTTTTCCGGGTTTGTAATCCATGCGTTTGATTTGCGGATTGTAAGTCCATTCGATCGCCCATTCGCCCGATCGACTTTGCCATCCCACCTCATCGTACATTTTGCGGTAGTCGCCCAGGGCTTTGAGGACGCCTTGCTGAGCCGTAAAGCCAAATAAACCGTTGCTAGCACTGCTCCACAGTCGATCGACCGTTTGTAAATCTTTACAAGAGAGCAAGTCCATTTCTTCTTTAGGAATCAAGCCAGTCGATCGGGCTTTTGGGCCAGCCGCCTCTAACAAACGTTCGTAGGTTTCTCGATCGGCGGCTCTCCAGTTTTTCTGTAGCAAACTATCGCGGAGTTTCCGGTAATCTACACTGCGATCGCTCTCTAGCGGAACTTGATTTAATTGTTGCGCCACATCGCCCGATTGCTGAGGTATTTCTGCACTTGGGGCACTCGGGGAAGAAACCGGCGCTACAGAAGCTGTCGGGCCATTCGACTGCATTCTCATACCCACCCAAATCACTGCTCCAGCAAGACTAAATAGCCCCAAAACGACGAGGAAAGTCAGAATCAAAGCTGGTTTATTATTCTTTTTCATAGTTGTCTGTATTGTCGGTTAAGCCGTTGTGTATTTAAACTACATCTTTCGATCTTCGATCCCATATCAAAACTCATCAAATCCTCTATCCTCTGCCTCTCTCCCTGCTCTCCCTCTCTCCTCCTCTCCTCCTCTCTCCCTCTCTTCTACTCTGTTATTTCACTCTAACAGCCAACCAAATAAATCTCCTACTGTCAGTTGCAATTCCCTCGCAAAAGATGGCACGGGCAATAACTGTTCCGGTTCGTCAAACACCTCCGTTGATTGAGTCGGCCGATATACAAAAACCGATTGCTCCTCTGGATCAATTAACCAGCCCATTTGAGTTCCGTGTTTCAGACAATGTAAAATATTTTTAGTAACTTTAGTTTGGCTTTGGTCGGGGGAGAGGATTTCAATTGTCCAATCCGGGGCGATCGCAAACACATTTGCCACACTGCCATTTTGTTTACGGGGAATGCGATCCCAAGTGAATATACTCACGTCGGGAACGATCGCTCGATCGCCAAAAACGCACCGTAGTTCGGGAAATACTCGCGCCACCTTTTGAGGTTTGAGAGCAGCATTAGCAGCACTTGTCAACTCACCTTGAATGACACTATGTTCTCCTTGAGGCATGGGTTTTTGAATGATTTTACCGTCAATGTACTCGCTGGCTGGTTTGGTTTCTGACAACTTCAGAAACTCTTCGAGTGTCAGAGATTTTGGCAGGGTTTGTACCATCCGATTTTACCTCTAAGATAGGAGTTTTATCTGCTATTTTACCAAAAATTGCCCGACTCGTGCGATCGTCGATCCACTTACTTCTTCCTTCGGCTATACCACCTTGCATCCTGCGGCTAATCTTGCTTCTATATATTCAGAGACAGTTTTTGAGAGATTTGGGATTGAAAATACTTTGCCTCAGTAACGGCCACGGAGAAGATGCGATCGCCCTTCGCATCTTGCAGGAACTGCAACAGCACCCGCATCCCCCAGAATTAGCCGTGTTTCCGCTAGTGGGCGAAGGACAAGCTTTCGCCCAACTGGAAAATGTCCGCATCATCGGCCCGGTGCAGCGGATGCCTTCAGGCGGCTTTATTTACATGGACAGAAGAGAATTTTTGCGCGATGTCAAAGGCGGGCTGCTTCAGTTGACCCTAGCTCAATTTAAAGCGATCCGCGCTTGGGTGCGATCGCAAAAACAATCTGGGAATCAAGACGGCGTTATTCTAGCCTGCGGGGATATTGTCCCGCTGCTGTTTGCTTGGCTCAGTGGCGCGCCCTATGCTTTTGTCGGCACGGCCAAGTCCGAGTATTATTTGCGGGACGAAAACGGGCCTCTAACTCGCAAATCCCGGGGCATTAGTTTGGAGAGTTTGTCGGGTTCGGTTTATTTGCCTTGGGAGCGCTGGTTGATGACTCGATCGCGCTGTCGGGCCATTTTTGTCAGGGACGCGCTCACCGCCGACAATTTAAAAAAGCTGGGAATTCCCGCTTACAATCTCGGAAATCCGATGATGGACGGACTCGAACCGGAAAACCCCGCCGGTTTTTACGGCCCTGACGCAGAGTTTCGGGAAATGCAGCGATCGCTCGTCATCACACTACTGCCCGGTTCTAGAGCGCCGGAAGCCTATGCTAATTGGCTGCTAATAGTAGAGGCTGTAGCCGAAATTTTGTCCTTATTTGCCGATCGTAAATTGCTATTTTTCGGAGCCATTTCTCCACAGTTAAACTTAGAAGCTTTACGGTCTAGTTTAGAATTTTTTGGCTGGCGTCAAGAGGGCGAAACTAGAACGCAGCGGCGAGAAGGAAGTATTTTGCGACCTCCTGTTTCTAGCGCTCAAGAAATTCAGAAAGAATCTCCTAATTTGCTATTGCCCTTGACCTTTGTACAGAGAAACGCCACGATGATTTTGACCCAGCAAAGTTTTAACGATTGTTTGTACGAAGCCGATTTAGCAATAGCAATGGCAGGAACTGCGACAGAACAATTTGTCGGCTTAGGAAAACCGGCGATCGCCATTCCCGGAAACGGCCCGCAATTTACTCCCGTTTTTGCAGAAGCTCAAAGTCGCCTGTTAGGCCCATCACTAATTTTAGTCAAACATCCCGCCGAAGTTGCCGGCACCGTGCAGTCTTTGTTCCGCGACCCCGACAGGTTACAGCTAATCGCTGAAAATGGCTGGCGCCGCATGGGAGAAAGCGGTGCATCAGCCAGAATTGCCGACTGTTTAATTCAGCGGTTCGGCGGTGAATCTAGCAATGCTCAATTGCCGATCGTACACTAGGAATCCCACAATTTTATCTCCCTTCCGCATATCTTTAATTGTAGTTTCTTTTAAAAAAATCTCTTTCACCAACTAGCTTCCATTGTTTGTAGTGAGGACTTTAGTCCTGTAATTGTTATAAGGACTAAAGTCCTCACTACAAACCTAAAAAATTTAATTCGCCGTTTTTGGAGAAGATTTAATCCAGAAATTAGCTTAAGTAATTTTAAAATCAGACTTCACCAAAACTCCCGGTTCTCGTTGCATCGGCAGCACATCTAAAATATCTGTTTGCGCGCAATATCTTAAATCTTCAATGATACCTAAACCGAGGAGGCGCTGGCCGTGACTGGCACGTTCCAACAATTCATATAACCGATCTTGCCAGTGCAAATAAAGAGCAATTGCCGCATATACTTCATCGTTACCAGCAAACTCACTCACAGGAATACCACTTTCTGCTAAGAGGCTTTGGGCGATCGCACCAGCGCAAACCGTATCTTCCAACGAATAACTCCCTTCCCAACCAGAACCCACAATCCAAATACTTTCCGGCTTTTTACTTAACAGAAACTGTACCACAGATTTGCGATTAATCAAAGCCGCCGTTAACACAGTTGTAGCAGATTGGACTCGCTCGATAGCCCGAGTGCCGTTAGTTGTGCTAATAAAAATTCGCTTCCCACTCACCTTTTCTGGCGTACAGTCCAGGGGAGAATTCCCCATGTCAAATCCGTCAACTTTGCCGCCACCGCGCTCTCCGGCACGAATTCGCTTGTCTGCCGGCCATTTTTCGCTGCTTGCCATCAGCTTATCTAAGTTGCTGAAAACTTGGACAGCTTCCGCCCCATTATTTAGGGCTGTTGCCATTGTCGTAGTCGCCCGCAGCACATCAACTGCGATCGCACAAGCCGGCATTTTGTCTGCTGGCGTAAGTTCCGGGGTATGGTAAATAAAAAGCTTCACTTTTGGGCAACCTACTATAAATCCTCATACGCAATAATAATAGAATTTGTACCCGCTCGCGTAGTCGAAGTGTTGAAAGGCTTTCTTCCTTCTTCCTTCCTCCTTCTTCCTTCCTCCTTCTTCCTTCTTCCTTCTTCCTTCTTTCTTCACCATATATGTCAAAACAGATCGATTCAAATCCCGCCCGCGCCGTCATTGTCGCGCCCCTCGGACTTCTGGCAGGTTTCACCTATCCCATTCGTGCTTTCTCGCTACTTTGGCAAACTCCCAAGTTGTGGAGTTATGTATTAGTTCCCGTGGTGCTAAATTTTATAATTGGTATCGGTCTTTATTTAAGCTTGCTATTTCCCAGTTTGGCAGGCATAGATATTTTAGTTGCCGATTTGTCCGTCCGATTTAATGCTTTAATTGCGAGTTTTCCAGCTTGGCTGAGCTTTCTCGGCGTGTTTACCATCGCTTTTGGATGGCTGCTGCGCGTACTTCTCGTGTCAGGACTTCTGCTGCTAATCGGATTTTTGTTAGTGCAGTTTGGCGTAATTTTGGGTTCGCCTTGGTACGGCAAACTTTCGGAACAATTGGAACTGCTGCGGAACGGTCAATTGCCCGCAGAAGCACCAATGGATTTGGCGAGTAGTTTGCGGGATATTCAAAGGGCGATCGCCTTTGAACTGCGAAAACTACAAATTTTGCTGAGCGTCGGCTTACCGCTGCTGCTGCTGAATTTCCTCCCTGGTGCTGGCTCTATTCTTAGCAGTTTGGGTGGCGTAGCTTTGGGCGCAACTATTGTTTGTTTAGACTTTTTGGACACACCCTTAGAAAGGCGAAGGCGACCTTTTCGGGAGAAGCTGGAGATAATTTGGGCGAGTTTCCCTGCCAGCGGGAGTTTTGGTTTAGTTTGTTTGGGTTTGGTGAGCATTCCGCTGTTGAATCTGTTGGCGATTCCGCTATGCGTGACTGCGGGAACTTTGTTTTTTTGCGATCGCATTTGGCCGGCCCGCTTTGCCGCAGAAGAAACAAAGGTCGATCGCGAAACTGACATGACAAACTAAAAACTAGGGAGATGCTTCTAATTTCTGCCGAATCCTTCTGGCTTCGGCAGATTCTGGGAAGTAGCAATTAGAAACGGGCTTAAAAACAGCCAGCTAACGAAGAAAAACGAAGCGGTAAATAGCTGCACAATATCGATCGCCGACAAATATCCATCAGATAATAGTGCAATACTTCTATCTGTCAGCCCGAATATCCAAGAAAGAATCCCAAACAGCCAAATGCCTTTTTGGAACATTAGCACGAATGCTGAGACTTCGGAGTTTTGCTGATTATTCATTGATTTAGCCCTTATTGGCGAAGAATCTGATTAACCGAGGCACCCCAAGGGCTTAAGGATTTTTGGTGTCTCCTCCGATTCCCTTTGTTCTCTATATGTTAAGAAATGTTTCCAGATATTGCAACCGTCCCCCGGAAGTATTTGCGCGTCTATCTTAAAAGGTAGTCGGAGTACGAAAAATAAGTAAAGCTTGCTACACTTTAGCAGGAGGCGCGATCGCGATCGGGCTCTTACCAACTCTTGCCATGAGTCGCAGGCGCTTGATATAGTGGGTTACAGCCTACGTAAAAAAGCTAAATCACAAACTATGTTATTTAACAGTATTGAATTTTTAGTATTTTTTGCGATCGTTTTCACCATATATTATTTCCCTCCCTTCCAAAAACTGCAAGTTCCCATCCTGATAATTGCCAGTTGTATATTTTATAGTTGGAGTGCGCCCGCACTGCTGCTAATCCTGCTACTTTCCATTATTATCAACGCTACGGCTAGCTTTCAAGTTGCCCGAATTTCCGACAAGAAACAGCGATTTTATTGGGCTTTATCGGGAGTAGTTCTCAATGTATTAATTTTGAGCTTGTTTAAATACGCCGGTTTGCTGACTGACTTTGTTGCAGATGTTTTTAATATTGCTCGAACCGAAGGTAGCATTGCTTATTTACAGCACTTCCGGGTGTTATGAGGTACAATAAGAATAGATTAAAAAATACACCA
>ENA-OFDM01000041-OFDM01000041.1-metagenomes-genome-assembly--contig:-NODE-41-length-49867-cov-3.255581_pt1 | contig 49867 bp, 35 predicted proteins | sample MGYA00153385_OFDM01 | MGnify analysis MGYA00153385
AAATGTGGTTGCCAACTACAATAAATTTAAAAACAAAAACTTTACAGTATTGGGCGTTTCGCTGGATGAAGACAAAACCAAATGGCTGGAAGCAATAAAAAAAGACAACCTTTTGTGGACACAGGTAAGTGATTTAAAAGGCTGGAACAGTGCAAGTGTACCTCTTTTTGGTTTTGATGGTATTCCTTACAATGTATTAAAAGACCCAACAGGAAAAATAATAGCTACAGAATTAAGGGGAGAAGAATTGGGGAAAAAGCTGGCGGAGACACTCAAATAAAGTAAAATTTCACCATTAATTATAATTATAAAAGCTGCCCAATTGGACAGCCTTTATAATACTTATTAATTTAAATTAAAATTACCAACCAGGATTCTGTTGAGATCTTATATTTTGATTCGCATCTAATTCTGATTGAGGGATTGGTAAAACTCTTCTGTAATCTGTATAGCTTATTGTTCGTGCTGATGCAGGATAGTTTGTACCTCTCTGAACGTCTCTTTTCAAGCGGTTCAAGTCAAGATATCTGTCACCTTCAAAAGCTAATTCTTTTCTTCTCTCGGCAAAAATATCTTCAAATAAAGCAGAGCCAGTCGATGCAATTGGTGCAGCATTCCTACGAGAGGTAATGTAGTTGGCATATAACAATGCATCCACTTCATTACCGGGTAAAGAAGCCTCAGCGGCTATTAAATAAAGTTCACTTAATCTTACAACTTTCGTATCACTAATATCAGTACCATTTGTATTCGGATATTTATTTACAAATATAGCTGCTGCTCCACCTCTTATACCGTTGGCATACAAAGATTTTCTAACATCACCTGTAGCAAAAGATGCATATAAATCATTTGCAACAAGCATATCCCCATACCCTGATTGGCTATAAATGTTTGCCAACCCATCAAAACCATTGTTATTTAGGATATCAGAAGAAACTTCAAACAAGGTTTCAACTTTGTCAGTTCTTGGTAGAGCATTAAGCCAATAAGATGCATGGTTTGCAGCAGTTACCACAGAAAATCCACCATTAGTTATTACATCAAGTGCAGCTGTTTTGGCATTAGCATTATCACCCATGGTTAAATACACTTTTGCTTGTAGACCCCTGACAGCATATTTACTAAATTGCGTGGAGTTATTAAAAGTTGTAATCAATGTAAAGGCTTGTGTTAAATCAGCATTAATCAGTGCATAAACATCTGATACTTTACTTCTTGCAGGAAATAATGTAATATCATACTTAGTAACAATTGGAACACCAAGACCTGAAGGATCGTCAGTGAAAGGCTTAGCAAAATAACGAACCAAATTAAAGTAACATAATGCTCTAATAGATAAAGCCTCACCTTTATATTGGTTTACATTTACACTGCTAGGCAATGGAGAGTTAATAATATTGTTACATCTTAAAATAGTATTGTAGGCAGCATTCCAAAAACCAGCTACGTTACCATCTGCAACAGTATATATATAAGCATTGTAGTTTGTATACCTTCCAGAGTTTCTACCTGAAACGTATGAATTATCAGCCATAAGATCACCTAGAACAGGTAGTGTCCTACCCTCATGATCGGTATTTCTTAAACCGGCATATGCGCCAAATAATGCTGCAGATAAATCTGTTTCAGTCGCTAATGCAGTTTCAGGAGTAAGAAGAGTTGGCGGGTCTTGTGTTAAATAATCTTTTTTACACGATGACAATGCAATTGCAATTATCAACAGTGTAATCATAAAGGAATATTTCAATAATTGCTTCATATTTTTTTTTTTATTTTTTAGAATCCTAAATTTAATCCTACCGATATTGTTCTTGGTATAAATTCATTCAAATTTGAAAAACTACTAGCGCCTTGTTCAGGATCGAAAGGTTGATTTTTATCTTTTACGTGAGTAAACAAATTTGTTCCTCTTACATAAAAGAAAGCACTAGATAGTTTAATTTTTGAAGCCATATCACTTGGTAAGCTGTAACCAAGTTGTAAATTCCTTAAGCGTATATAATCACCTTTATTTTGATAGAAACTAGATGGATTTTGAAAGCCTTTATTACCATTGAAAATATATTTAGGCATATCAGTAACATCACCAGGCTTTTGCCATCTATCCAAAACTCGAGAAGATTTATTAAAAGTAGGACCAAATCCTGCTGCTAAATAATATAAATTAAAGTTGTCATACGAATAGTTACCTCCACTGTAATAAAATTGTACTTCTAAACTAAACCCTTTGTATTTGAAAGTATTTGTTAACCCTCCAAAGTAAGTTGGAGATGCAGAATGATGAACAATTCTTTTCGCACTACTATAACTATTTTGAGTCTTTGATAAAGAAGAATCAGTATACCAAAGGGGATCTCCGTTTGCTGGGTCAGCACCTGCATAAGTACGTAGGTAATATGATTGAACATCATAACCTTCACGGAAAATATATAGTCCATTATTTATATCCTTACCATCTGGTAAACTTGTGATTTTATTTTTATTAGTAGCATAATTAAAACTAATATCCCATGTAAAGTTTTTGGTAGTGACAGGGATTAAATTAACTGTTAGTTCTAATCCTTTATTTTCTAAGGCTCCAATATTTTTTCTAATTGAAAGAAATCCAGATGTGCGTGATAATGGTTGATCTAACAATAATCTAGAAGATTTTCTTTTATAAACATCAGCTGTGATATTTATTCTATTTTTAAAAAATCCAAGATCTAAACCTAAATCCAACGGTCTGTTTTCTTCCCATGTTAGATCCGGATTTCCTAGGTTGCTAAATGAACTGCCCGGAGTACCATTGTAATTGGCTGCAAAACTATAGCCTCTGAAATAATCATAATTATCTATAGAAGCATTACCATTTTTACCATAAGATCCACGTAATTTTAGTTGATTAATTACCCTGCTGTTTGCAAGAAATTCCTCTTTCTCTACATTCCAAGAAGCTCCAACTGAATAAAAATTTCCGTAACGGTTGTTAGGCCCAAATCTTGAAGACCCATCTCTTCTAAAACTACCTGATAATATATATTTGTCTTTGTAATTGAAATCAATTAGACCAAATTGTGATAAGAAAGAGTAGTTCGAGATAGTGGCTGTCGCAGTTGTCGGGCTTCCAGTAGAAGCAGCTTGTTGTAAAGCTAAATTAAGAGGAAAACCCTTTCCTTGCAATCCATTAAAATAGCCCTTTGATAGTTGACTTTCATAACCAACTTTTAAATTAGCGTAAAAATCACCTGCCTTGTTAAAATTTTGACGATAATTTAAAGTATTTGTAAAAGTATAATTATAATACCTTGTATAATAATTAAATACTCTACCCGTTGTAGCAGGATTATATAAGATACCTGCACCAGATGTTGTACTTCCAGGTAAAGTTGCGACACCATCTCCATAAAAAGGATTGTTATATTGCTCCTCTTCCAAAGTATTAAAATCACCTGAGTAGCTGGATCTAAAAGTTAGGTTTTTTAATATCCTATAATCTGCAGACACGCTACCCCTTAAACTTAACTGTCCCAATCTTCTATGGTCAAGTTTTAAGGTTGCAAGTGTATTATAAATACTGCCTATAGGAAAATCAGGAGTCAAATAATTTAAACTCCCATCAGGTTTATATGCTGACACTGTTGGTAATATGAAGTATGAACTTAATATTGGATTACCAAATGCTCCTCCACCAAGTGGTGTATTTTGTTTTATGAAACCGCCATCAAGATTTACGCTTAAAGTTAACCTGTCAGTTGCCTGGTTGGTTACTCTGATAGCACCATTTTGTCTTGTCAAGTCACTCGTAAGTGTAGTACCTTGCTGTTTAAAATAACCGCCAGATACATAAAAGGTAGTCTTTTCATTACCACCACTTGCACTAAGATTATATTGTTGTTGACCACCTTGTCTAATTACAGCATTTTTCCAATTAAAGTCAACGCCGTTGCCGTTTCCTAAGGAAGTTAAAAATGGCTCTACGACTGCTGATGGAAAACCTGCATTTAATGCACCCTCTCTTGTAATATCTATATATTCTTTAGCGTTTAAAGGGCGATTTCTCTCACTTGTGTAAGCCGGATTGTTATACCCAATTTCAGTATCAAATCTAAATTTAGTTTTGCCTGATTTTCCTTTTTTTGTTGTAATTAATATAACACCATTTGCTGCACGACTACCATAGATAGCGGTTGATGCAGCATCTTTTAATACAGTGATACTTTCAATGTCATTAGGGTTTAGTGTACTTAATAAATTACTTGTAGTTTGCAATTGAGATGCTTGACCCGTGTTCATTACAGCCCCATCAAGTACATATAAAGGAGAATTACCTGCATTTATAGAACTAATTCCTCTTATTCTTACATCTTGTGCTGCACCCGGTGCACCTGAAGATGCTGCAGATTGAAGTCCTGCTACACTTCCTTGTAAAGCCTTATCTACAGATGAAAATGGTTTATTTTCAAGATCTCCACCCTTTACAGTGGCTACTGAACCGGTAATAGCCGCTTTTTTTTGCGTGCCATAAGCAACCACAATAACTTCCTGCAATCCTTTATTTTCAGACCTTAAAGTGGTGTTGATGCTTGTTTTTTTACCAATATTTACTTCAGTTGTTTCTAAACCAATTGAAGAAATAATTAATGTTTGGGCTTGCGCAGGAACTTTTATAGAATAAGTTCCATCGCTTGATGTATTCACTCCTAGTGAGGTACCTTTTACAAGAATAGAGACTCCTGATAACGGCGCTCCCTTTTCATCTAAAATTCTCCCGGTAATCGTCCGGTCTTGAGCTGCTGCATTTAACACAAATGCGACAGCAACCAACATGGTTAAAATAATTTTTCTCATTTTTAAAATTTAGTTAAGTGGGGCAAATATAGCTACAATGTTGTCTATTGTTAAAGAAATGACAACTTTCTTTGTATTTATGCTGCGTATTTTTACAATTTTCTAAAAAACTATATAATAAAAAGCTATTTTTTTTCTTTATTTCGTAAATTTTAAACATACAGAAAAATATTAATTTGTTTTATTTATCTATAAAACATTGCTTTATAATAATACAAATAGTTTTATATAAAAATATTTTTAAGAAATTTATTTAAAGAATATGTGGATAATATTTTGTCCTTTTCAAAACCTAGCAAGAGTTAAGAATATAAAATTTAAAAAAGGAGAACCCAAAACTTTTAAAAAAATAACATGCGGAATTTATACTTTGTAAATATTGTAAAAAGAGGAGTGCTTCAAACAAGTTTGAAGCACTCCTCTTAAAAATCAAATTTTGATTTCCATAATTAGGGCACATTTGCCCTATTAAAAAAAGTATTTACTAGTAACTATGGATTTAATGTAAAAGTAAAAGTTTTAAAATTTGCACTTGGTGTCACTTTATCTCCTCCGGTAAGATTTATAATTAATTTTTTTTGTGCAGTGACTTTGTTTATAACAACTCTTATTTTTATCCCACTTGTGTTAGGAGCAATCTCTACAGGTGAAGGCGTGCTCAAACTATAATCTGCTCCTGCAACTGCAGTTGATGCTGCATCTACAGCAAAAGTTACACTCGTACCGGTACTTCTTTGCGGACCTACCAATTGAATATACATACTGTCATTTTTAGGCGTGTTGGTGGTAGCAACCGTTTTTGCCGTAGGGTTTAATGGAGCAATGTAATTTGGATTAGCAAACTCAACCAAATCCGGGCCTGCGTAAGTTGTATTAGTAGTGTCTTTTACGCAACTTGCAAAACACACTATTAAAAAAACCACAACCCCTGCTTTATAAAAATTTCTAAATTTGTTCATCATCATTTAAGTTTTACGTTTAATAACCAGGATTTTTAACTATTTGCGGATTTGCATCAACATCTGCCTGTAAAATGGGAGCAATTAAAAAGTTATATGCATTTGTTCCAAAAACAATGTTACTTGGGTTTTTATTTACATCCAATCCATTTCTGACAAGATCAAATAATCTGTGACCCTCGTATGCTAATTCTACTCTTCTTTCTTTTAGAATTTCAGATATTAATGCAGCGCCTGTTAAAACACCTGGACCTGCAAGAGCCAATATAGGAATACCTGCTCTGGATTTAATCATATTTACATCAGCAATAGCAAGCGCTTCTTTTGCACCGCCTTGTCTTGCTCTTGCTTCCGCACGATTTAGCAGTACTTCCGATGTTCTGAAAATCATTATATCATCCTGACCAAGCTGTCTTAAACCGGGCCATTTTTTTGTAAAAAATACCTGTTGGCTTGATTTTGTTTGCACACTAACTAAATTTACGAAACGCAAATCAGGAGAAGTTGTACCTACAACACCCATAGCAGTTCGTAACGATAACTGTGTTGTTGCATCTGCATAACCCTGTAAGGTTGGCAAATTACGGTAATAGATATATTGTAATCCTTCTCCCCCCGGATTGGGTTCTCCTGTTTGGTATGATAATGCAAAAATTGTTTCTGCATGTCCATTCCCCCAGCTTGGTGCAGCAGAGGTAGTGTTGAAATAGTTTGAAGCAGGTGCAAGTGGAACAACATTTTGTAGAATAACTGAGTCAGCCCACCTTTCACTCTCTACCCAGTTACCATTGTATAATTGAACCCGAGAGGCCAAGGCATGTACAGCAACCTTTCGGGCTCTGTAAGCGACACCCGCATTGGATAACATCGAATTTGCACTAATAACATCCTGGATTATTTGCGTATATACTTCTGCTATTGTATTGCGTTTTGGATAAGTTATAGAAGCCCCGTCTATAACAGGTGCGGTAATTATGGGAACGCCTAAGTCAAAACTAGCACCGGTACCTGAGCTTAAAAATAAAGGTGACCTTGCATAAGTTTTCACCAGATTATGGTACATTAAGGCTCTTAAAAAATAAGCCTCTCCTTTCGACTGCAATTTTTCAGCAGCTGATGATTGTGAATTATCTATAAAAGACAAGATAATATTGGCCCTGTTTATATTAGCATATGCCTCAGCCCAGATATTAACATGAGCACCGGGCGTGTTGTTTCCCTGTGTAATAAATCTATTTGTATTTCCTGTAGTAATTTCACAATTATCGGCCAACAGTTCAGGCACAACTAAAAAATCTCTGCCGTAATATCCACTTGTTTGCAAAGAGTTATAAATAGCAGTTAGTGTAGCTTGTAATCCTTCTTTTGTGTTTAAAGCAAATGTTAAATCAAGGCTATTTTTTGGGGTAGTTTCTAAAGGTTTTTTACAGTTTGAAAGTAATAAAACCAATGATGCAAATATTGCAATTTTATTAAAATATTTATATCTCATAATTTATTTTTAAAATGTTACGTTGATACCAAACAGCATTTGTTTGGCTTGAGGGTAAGTACCAAAATCAAAACCTTGCAATTCAGGATCAAATCCGGTATACTTACTCCAGGTTGCCAGGTTAAAACCACTTACATAAAAAGATGCCGCAGATAATTTAAGGCTATTCACTACTTCTTTGCTAAAACTATAAGTTAAGGTAACTTCTTTTAACCGGGCAAAATCTCCTCTCTCAAAAAAACGGTCACTTGCTAAATTATTAGAGTTTGCAAATGGTTGCGTACCTCCTGCATATGGTTTTGGTACTCTTGTAATATCACCTGGCTTCTGCCATCTTTCGGTCTGAAATGCAATCTGGTTTCTGTCAAAGGTTGATCCCGCTCGTTGCAAAAAGGCTGCATCAGAATTTTGAACATAGTTACCTCCCTGGTATATAAACTGGAACCGCAATTCAAATCCTTTATACGATAGAATATTTGTCATCCCACCATTAAAAGTAGGGTCCAAAGATCCATTTAAATAGTATCTGTCTCTTAATAGAGGTTGATAAGTAATATTTCCTAAGGTGTCATAATACATTGGTCGGCCATCAGCAGGATTTACGCCTGCATATTTCTGCGTAAATATTGAATTTAACTGGTTGCCAACTTTGTATAAAGTACCAATCTGAGTTACACCGGGACCCAGATCAATTATTTTATTTTTGTTGTAAGCAAAGTTGAAGTTTGTTGACCATTTAAAATTTCTATCATTTATATTTAGTGTTCTTATTCCTACATCAATACCTTTTATTTCTGCTCTCCCAAGATTTCTGTTTATTGTAGAAAACCCACTCGTAGAAGGTATTGGAACAGCCAGTAATAACCTTTTTCTATTAGATTTATATATATCTACTTCCAACGATACTCTTCGGTTTAACGTAGTAATATCTACACCGGCATTATAAGATTCATTTTCTTCCCAACTAAGATTCTTATTTTCTAATTGTATTGGTGTACCGCCAGAAAGGCCCAAATACTCGCCACTTAAACCAAAAAGCCCCCTGTTACCATAAGCACCAAGAACATCCTGGCTTCCTGTTATACCATATGAAAAACGTAATTTAATGTCATTTTTTTCTTTAAAATTATGACCAAATAATCCTTCTTCATTAGATAAGCGCCATGCAATTGAAGCAGAGGGGAAAAAGCCATATCTATTTCCTTTTCCAAATCTGGAAGATCCATCTCTGCGTCCTGTAAATGCGAGTACATATTTGTCGTTATAAGTATAGCCAAGCTTGCCAAACGTTCCTAAAAGTTTAAAATCTGAAAACCCTTCAGATGGTGCTAAGGGACTGGCAGTAGAACTTAGGGTAGTAAATTGAGGCAATGCTAAGCCTTGACCAAATGCACCAAATGATGAATTTTTGTTTACCCTGTATTCGTAACCCAATAAACCACTTACCACATGTTTACGGCCACTAAACGCCTGGTTATAATTTAAAACCTGGTTTGTTTGAAAATCAGTTATTTGTCGGGAAAATTTAGAAACTGAGCCGTTGGTAGACGCACCTGAATAACGGGGATCGTTGAATTGTTTTTCTTCAGTGTAATTGTAATTAGTACTAAAAGTGCTCCTAAAAGTAAAATTCCGGTTTATTTTGTATGCAAGATTAATACCCCCAACCAAACTTTTGGTATTAGACAAATTAATATCATTTTCTGTGTAAGAAAGAAAATTATCAATACCACCAAACCATGTACCAGAACCTTGTCGGCGATAGGTTATACCATCAGCCAAATAAGGGGTATTTGTTGGAAAAGATAAGAAAGAACTTCTAGCGGGGTTTCCGAAACTACCGCCATTTAAAACACCATTTTGGGTGTAACTGCTTAGCGATAAAGTAGCCCCTACCGAAAGCTTACTGTCAACTTTGTGGTCTAAATTTAACCTAAAAGATCCTTTTTCAAAGTCTGATGCTACCACATGGCCTTCCATTTTATTATAACCAGCAGACATTAAAAATGTTGTTTTTTCATTACCCCCACTAATAGATAAATCATAATTTCTTACGAACCCCTGCCTAAATCCCAAATTCTGCCAGTCAGTGTTAATTATAGGATCCACCATACCATTTTTTACTGTACCACCGGTTGCCGTCAAAAAATTTATTGTATTTGCAGCTGTGGGTCCGTAACGATTTACATTTGCTTCATAGCCTAATTGCACAGCCTGTGTAGCATCTAACACATCAAGCCTTTTAATAACCTTACTAAAACCCAGGTAAGTGCTAAAATTTATTTTTGATTTTCCCTGTTTTCCTTTTTTTGTTGTAATGATTACGACTCCATTTGCAGCCTGTGCGCCATAAATAGATGCTGTAGCAGGATCTTTTAAAACATCAATACTTTCTATATCATCTGCATTTATACCGTTTAATAAGCTGGAAGAAATTGTACCTTCAAATCCATTACCAATGCCTAAGCCATTAGTATTTTGTGACACCAATTGAATACCGTCAATAATGTACAAAGGACTAACGTTTCCGCCAGCACCGGCAGCTATTGACGCTGCTCCACGAACTTTTACATTAATTGCGCCTCCGGGTACACCATTAAAAGAATTTATCTGAACACCGGACATTTGACCTTGAAGGGCATTTGTGAATGCACCCACAGGTTTGTTTGCTATGTCAGATCCCTTTACGGTACTCATGGGTGCAGATAAATCTCTCTTTCTTCGGGTTTCATATCCCACAACAACAATTTCATCTAGTTTCGTATCAGTTGCTTTTAAAGTAACTTCTATATTATTTTGAGAACCAATGTTTACCCGCTGTGCTTCAAAGCCTACGCTGCTAAACAACAAAGATTTTGTATTTTTAGAGATAGATACGGTGAACATACCACCGTTGTTGGTTTTTGTTCCGTTTTTACTATCAGAAGACAGAACAGACACTCCATCTACCGGCACTCCCTTTTCATCTATTATTTTTCCGGAAATTGTTCGGTCTTGCGCTGTTGCATGTAACAAAAATGCAAGCGAGACCATAATGGTCATTATAATTTTTCTCATATGCTTGGTTTAATAAATCAAACCAAATATATAGCAAAACCTAATCAATGTTAAATTATTGGTAAATTATTTTAGCAATTTTCGTTTCTCCAGTAATAAAATTACCACCGGCAATAAAACCAGGTTGGTTATGGTAGCGGTTAGTAAGGTTACTGATGTAAGCCAGCCAAGCGCAAATGTGCCACCAAAACTGCTTGCACAAAATATAATAAACCCTGCTGTTAGCACAAGCGATGTATAAATAATACTTAATCCTGTTTGGTGAATAGTACTTTTTACAGCAGAGGGAACATCATTGCCATGTTCGGGTAATACCTGTTTGTAATTTACCAGAAACCTGATGGTAATATCAATAGCAATACCCAATGCTACGCTAAAAATTAAAACTGTAGATGGTTTTAGGGCAACACCCGCCCATCCCATAATCCCTGCAGTAACTAGTAAAGGAATAATATTAGGAATAAGCGAACAGAGCAATATCCTGAACGACCTAAACAGAAAAAGCATACAGAATGCAATTAGCAAAAATGCCCAGGCAATGCTTTCCTTAAGCCCGTTAATGATGAACTTACTCCCTTCTAAAAAAGTAATACTCGTTCCTGTAAGCGTTACTTTATAAGTATTGTCAAATAATTCGTTTGATCGGGCCTGTATTTTATTGAGCAAAACCGGCAAGGCTTCCGTACCCACATCAGCCATACTAACACTAATACGGGTCGTTTGCGATGCAGTATCTATAAAACTTCGCAGTGTTTTAGCAAAATTGTTGGCTTTTGCACCTGTATCTTTTGTAGGGCGTAGATATTCTCCCACAAAAGCACCGTCAAAGGTATTAGGCATTAAATATTCGGCAGAGTCACCCTCATAAAAACCCTGCTTGGCAAATTTTAATCCCTCTGCCAGCGTTAATGGTTTTGTCATTTCTTTTTGAGAACCAATAAACTGTGCAAGTGAATCTACTTTACTAAAAACCACCAGAGACTTTAAACCTGATAAACCTCTCCTTTTTTTAGTATCAACCATTATCTCCAGCGGCATTACACCCTTAAAGTTTTTTTCAAAATATTTGAGGTCGGTATAAATTTTATCCTGTTTGGGCAGGTCATCAACTATGTAAGCAACATTCTTTAAACGAAGTACACCCATTACAGAAAAAACTACCAGCAGCAAAGTAAAAACGAGCACTTGCTTTTTATAAACAAAGACCCATTTTTCCAGCGTATTTAAAACACTTTCTATCAATTTATTATTCAGGTATTTTAATTGATTTTTACCTGGCGGTTGCAACAGGCTCAGCACAGATGGCAGTAAAATAAATGATACAAAAAATATCACCATTATACTGATGCCCGCTACTACACCAAACTCCTGCAATATTTCGCTTTTTGTAAATGCAAACACCGCAAACCCAATGGCAGCCGTAATGTTACAAAATAAAGTTACCACGCCCATTTTACTCACCATAGCAATAAGTGCATTGTTTTTTCTTTCTTTTGGGTTGATATTATCCGCATCTTTTAAATAAGATGTATGGTATTTATTAATAAAATAAATACAGTTTGGTATGCCAATTACAACCACGAGTGAAGGTATCAATGCTGTAAGCAGCGTTATCTGGTAACCACATAAATAGGTAATACCAAGCGTCCAGATAACACCAATAATTACCACTGCTATAGAAAGCAATGTAGTACTGATTGATCTAAAAAACAACAGCAGTATTAAAACACTTAGCCCTAATGATGCAAGTAAAAAAAGTTTCATTTCTTTCTTTATTCTGTCAGCCAATATGGTTCTGATAAGAGGTAATCCACTTGCATGTACTTCAATTTTACTATCCTTTTCAAATTTATTTAATTGTTCAACTATTTTATTTAATACAACAGTTCTTTTCTCACTGCTGAATATGCCTTTATTTACCCTTACAGCCATTAAATAACTGCCAGTATTTTTATTGTATAGTCTTTCGTTGTAAAAGGGAAGGTTATTAAATACGGCAACCATACTGTCGAGCTCCTGCTGGCTTATAATTGTATCCTTAAAGATTTTAACGGCATTCAACTTTTCCGTCTCAGTATTTTTTACAAGCGTAAAAGCACCGGGCACACTCAAGATATCCTCTACACCTGCAACGCTTTTAAGGTTTTGCTGCAGCTGCTGGTAAAGCTTAAAGTTACTGAGCCTAAAAAAATCTTTAGTTGTAATACCTACCACTAAAAGATTGCCATCATCACCAAACTTATTTTTAAAATTTAAATAGTCAACATATTTGGGGTTATCTGTAGGAATAGCTTTAGAAAACTCGTAACTCAGTTTTACTTTATAGGCAAAATAGCCCATGGTTGCCGTGGAAAAGAGTAGTAAAGCCAACAATACAAACCGGTTTTTGATAACAAACTTTGCCAGCGATCTCCACATAAATTTTTACAGTTAAAAAGTATTTTAAAATATATTTACAAAGAAAGAATAAAACTTTTTAAATGCCTCCAATAAAACTTACGGCTGTCATTTGTCACATTACGCTACCCGATGTTTAAAACCGGCGCTATAATTTTACGTACTGTAAAATACGGAGAAACCAGCCTTGTTGTTTCTGCGTTTACTGAACTTTTTGGTCTACAGACCTATATGGTTAACGGAATACGCACGGCAAAAAAAACTGGCTTAAAAGCTACTCTTTACCAGCCCGCCTCGGTGGTTGAAATGGAAGTTTACCACAACGAACGCAACAGCATGCATCGGGTTAAAGAAATAAACAGAACTCATGTATTTAAAAATATTCTTACAGATGTTGTAAAAAACAGTGTTGCACTTTTTTTAATGGAGTTGTTGTATAAACTTCTAAAACAGCCCGAGCAAAACTCCAACCTTTTTTATTTTTGTGAAGATTCATTGCTTCAGCTTGATGAAGCCCCGCCGCATGTTACGGCAAATATGCCGTTATTTTTCGCACTGCACATCAGTCATTTTTTTGGTTTTAAAATAGATGATAATTACGCTGATAAATTTTCATTTTTAGATTTACAGGAAGGGAATTTTGTGAGCAGCCGTCCACAGCATGCTAATTTTATGGAAGGCGAAAATGCTGAGATTACCTCAGAGTTGCTTAAAATAATGGTGCCGGCTGAACTTGATGATATAAAAATGAACCACTTTAAAAGAAGGGAGCTACTTGCAAAATACATGGAGTATTACGCTCTGCACATACATGATTTTGGGCAAATGAAAACCCTGATGGTTATGCAGGAAGTTTTGGGTGGTTAAGAGAGTCAAAAGGAGATTTGTACAATATATCTTAAACTTATCATCATTAACCTGTATAGTTATTTTAGGACGAGGCAAAGGACGACGTAAGGCCCACACAACTTTACAGATCACTCTACCATCCTTCGTTGCTTACCCATGGTTAATTCACTAAAAGCCTTCAAAACATTTACCACAGGTAGAATCAAGTCTATTTAAAATTAAAGACAGTTAACTTAAAAGCTTTTCAATATGCATAAAAAAACCTCCGCAGATTTACGGAGGATTTGTGGGCCCACTAGGATTTGAACCTAGGACCACCTGATTATGAGTCAGGTGCTCTAACCAACTGAGCTATAGGCCCGGTCTTTTAAAAAAACTAATCAATTACAATTGGTTTTCATTTAAGAGGATGGCAAAAGTAAGAAATTAGCTTTAAAAACTGCAAAATGAGAAAAATATTTATTAGGTACAAATAGTGCTAATAAAAACTTAACAAATACTTCATGGCATTAATATTTTAATTGTAGTTTTATATCAACGATTTCTTTCTACACAACACCAATAAACCTCATATTTATGAATCTAAAAAAATACGTTGCCTTTATGCGTATTAATAAGCCAGTGCACAAACTTTTATTTTTTTGTGGTTTTGCCTTATTTATCGCAAATCAAAAAGCACAAGCAATCGGAAGCAATTTTTCGCCAGGCAATTTATTCCATGCCGGTAAAAATTTAAATTACAAAGATGTAGCTGTTTCGGGCAGAATAACAGATGAAAATGGAAGCCCTGTACCCGGCGTCAGTATTAAAGTAAAGGGAACTACCAAAGGCACAACAACCAATGGTGATGGTAATTACAGCATTACAGTGCCTGATAATGCAGTATTGGTAATAAGCTCTGTTGGCTACGAACTTATTGAAGAACCGGTTAGCGGCAGAACAGAAATAAATGTGGTATTAAAAACCCAGGCCAAAGCAATTGAAGAGGTTGTAGTTATAGGTTATGGCACCCAAAGAAAAAAAGATTTAACCGGGTCAGTAGCCAGTGTTTCCGGTGCAGAACTTGCCAAACAACCCGTGCTTACTGCCACACAGGCCGTGCAGGGCAAAATTGCAGGTGTACAGGTAATCAGCAGTGGGGATCCAAATTCACTTCCTGTAATTCGAATTAGAGGAGTAGGTACTATGCTTAGCGGTGCAAACCCTCTGTATGTTGTTGATGGTATAATTAACGATGATATAAGAAACATAAATTCTGCAGACATTACCAGTTTAGAAGTTTTAAAAGATGCATCTGCAACGGCTATTTATGGTATGAGAGCAGCAAATGGTGTGGTGTTAATTACTACTAAAAAAGGCAGGCCAGGCAGAATGATAGTTAGTTACGACGCAAGCGTTGGTATTAAAGAAGCTACCAGTCTTGTAAATATGGCGGGTGCTCAACAATATGCCAATTATGTAAATGAAGCCAGTTTATATTATGGCTCTGGCGACAGCCTTGTTACAAAATCAATGTTGCAAAACGGCAGCAATACTGACTGGTATGGCGAAATACTAAAAAGAGGATTTTTTCAAAACCACAACGTTTCGTTATCAGGCGGAAGCGATAAAATAAATTACTTTTTTAGTGCCGGATACCTAACTGACGAAGGAATTATAAGAACAAACAATTTTAAGCGTTTTACTGTTAGAAACAACAACGATTATAAAATATCGAACATTTTTAAAGTATCTACTTTACTTTCCTACAGTAGATCAGATGTTAGAAATGTTGACCTTAATGCATTTAATGTTGCTTATCGTGCTGCACCTTATGTTACTGCTTTTCAAAACGGTAAATACGGTAATACCTCTTTATCAAATAATATAGGCAACCCACTTTTAGATCAGGATAAAAACAACAACTCCGGTAAAGGAGATAGGTTTCAAGGAAATATAGTGGGCGAATTAAAGCCGCTTACATGGCTTACATTAAGAACAAGTTTTGGGGTTGATAAGAACAATTTTAGAAGCGTAAGCTATGGCTACAGATATGATAATAGTGGACCTAACAATGTTTTTCTTACTGCTGGCAGTAATCAATTAAGACCAAGAAGCAGCTTGGGTATTTCTGAAAGCCAGGGCAACAGGTATGTATGGGATAACACAGCTACGCTTGCAAAAAAGTTTGGCGACAACAACATCAGTTTATTGGTAGGTACAACAGCTGAAGAAATTAAAAGCAACGATATTGGCGGATCGAGGTTCGATGTATCGGAAGATAAAAACCAGTGGTATTTAAATGCAGGTTCTTCGATCGGTGCAACCAACTTTAATGGTGGCGATAAATCTACCCGGAGTTCTTACTTAGGTAGATTAAACTATAATTTTAAAGATAAATATTTCTTAACAGCAACCGGGCGTTACGATGGTACATCCCGTTTACCTTCTGCAAACCGTTGGGGTTTCTTTCCATCTGTAGGCGCAGGTTGGGTTATAAGCAGCGAAGATTTTATGCAAACTCAAAAGGTTGTAAACAATTTAAAGTTAAGAGCAAGCTATGGTAAGGTAGGTAACGATGGTATACCAAGCAACTCATACAGTTCCCTTGCTACTACAGGGCTGCCTTATTTCTTTAACGGTGTTGAAGTTTTAAATTTTAGGCTCGAGAAGTTATATGATCCACGGATAAGATGGGAAATTACCAGAGAATATAATGCAGGTATTGATTTTGGTTTACTTAAAAACAGGCTTAGTGGTAGTGTAGATGTTTACGACAGAAAGACAACAGATGCACTGGTAAGAATTAAAATCCCGGCTATTTTAGGAAGTGATGAATATATTACCAATGCAGCAACATTTACCAACAAAGGCGTGGAACTTGGGCTTGACTGGAAGGATAATATCAGCAAAGCAGTTAAATACAATATTGGCGGTAACATAGCTTTCAATAAAAACAGAATTACCAATTTAAATGGAGGACAGGCAATACCAGATGGTGGCGTTGGTGGTCAGGGAAATACTACCTTATCGAGCAACAATCAACCGATAGGCAGTTTTTATTTGTTAGAAGCAATCGGAGTTTTTCAAAACGAAAAGCAGATAGCAGCATCTGCACAACCCAATGCAAAACCCGGTGATTTAATTTACAGAGATGTAAATGGCGATGGTAAAATAGATGCAGCAGACAGAACCTACCAGGGTTCATATCAACCAAAATACACTTATGGTGTAAACGGTAGTGTTAGTTACAATGCATTCGATTTATCTGTTGGTGGCTATGGCACAGGTGGTGGTAAAATTTACAATGGTAAAAAAGCTGCACGTGGCGATTTCAGAGATAACATAGAAACAAAAGTTGCCAACAACCGCTGGACACCAAATAATCCCAACAGCGGAATACCAAGGGCAACATTAGAAGAGTTGCCTGCATCAACTTATTTTTTAGAGAAGGGTGACTTTTTTAGAATTAATAATCTAACGCTTGGTTACACCTTGCCTGTTGGTTTAATAAGCAAAGCTAAAATACAAAGTTTAAGGGCTTATGTAACAGTACAAAATCTGGCTACTATTACAAAATACAGCGGCTTCTCGCCGGAGATAAACAATGGCAGTATATTGGCAGGCGGTATTGAGCAAAGTATTTATCCAACCACCCGCACGTTTGCATTTGGTGTTAATGTGGGTTTTTAAATTATTAATAATTAAAGTTCTTAAAATGAAAAATAAAACACAACTATATTCACTTCTTCTTTTATCAGTTGTATTAATATTCAGCTGTAAAAAAAGTTATTTAGAGGTTGACCCTCAGGGTCAAACTACGGAAGCCCTTGCCTTAAAAGATCCTGATGCTGCATCAAAACTCGTAGGTGGCGTTTATAACTCACTTTATTTTGGCGGGTTCGATAAAACAACAGTTGGTTTTTTATGGGTATTGGCAAACGATGTAGCAAGTGATGATGCTGATAAAGGTAGTACTCCCGGCGATTTTAGCGACCTTGGTTTAATTGATAACTTTAACCCTAATCCAAATATTTTTATCTTTAACAATATTTGGACAGGACATTTTAGCGGAATCGTAAGTGCCAACAAAGCCATTGATATTTTAGGCAAAAGCACACTTGATGCCACTACAAAAAACCGTTTATTAGGCGAAGCAAGATTTATTCGTGGGTTGTATTATTTTAATCTTGTAAGATTTTTTGGTGGCGTGCCAAAATTAATAACAGTGCCTTTACCAAGTGAAGGCAACAGCGATGCATTAAATACCCGGGCTACTGCAGCAGATATTTACAGTGTTATTATTTCTGATTTTCAGTTTGGTGTAGATAATTTGCCATTGGTCGGAGACCCTACAACACAAACTGGAAGAGCAAACAAAGGCGCAGCACAATCCTACCTGGCAAAAGTGTATATGTACCAGCGCAACTGGCAAAAGGTTTTAGATCTTACTACTGCCGTAATCAATTCTGGCAAATACGCTTTGGTACCTGATTACAATTATATATTCAGAGAAAAAGCCGTTGGTGGCCAAGGCGGTATCAACAACAGCGAGTCTATTTTTGAAGTTCAAACCGGAATTAATGTTGGTGCAAATGCAGTAAGTCCGCTATTCAGTAATGGACAGGGCGCACGCTCACGTGGCGGATGGAATGATTTGGGCTTTGGATTAAATACACCATCGCAGGATTTAGCTAATGCATACGAAGCAGGAGATACACGCAAAAATGCAACTATTATTTTTGTACAGCCAACATTACCAGGAAATAGTCCAGGTACAATTCTATTTGATGGTTTCCGAATTCCTACAAAAGATTCAGTAGAAAATGACCGTTACAGCTATAAGCCTTACCACAGTGCCCTAACAGAAAGTGCACAGTTAGACAATAATAAAGATACTAAGCCTAAAAACATTCGTTTAATGCGCTATTCAGAAGTGTTGTTGATGTATGCAGAAGCATCTTCCATGCTTGGCAATGCTGATGGTGCAAATAAATTGAATTTGGTACGCAGCAGAGCAAACTTACCCGCTACTACTTTAACCCAGGCAAATGTTTGGAAAGAAAGAAGAACAGAGCTTGCTATGGAAGAAGACCGTTTTTTAGATCTTGTAAGGCAGGGAAGAGCTGGTGTTGTTTTAAGAGCACTCGGCAAACCTTTTGTCGATGGTAAACATGAATTGTTTCCAATACCCCAGGCACAGATTGATTTAAGCGGAGGTCGTTTAAAACAAAATCCGAACTATTAAGTAATATAACAAAAACTCTATAAAATGAATACATATATAAACACTTCATCAAAGACACGCTTATTGTGTTTAACTATACTCATAGCTTTAGGCAGTTGCACCAAAGTAAATCGTAATGATGATGTAAAATTGGGAGATCCGCCACCGGTTCCGGGAGGATACACGAATTCCAGCCAGGTTGCAGCAGCAAATTTATTAGCTTACTGGAATTTTGAAGCCAGTAACAATGAGGTAAAATCTAACACGGCACCTACAAATGCTGTAAATACGAGCTCATCAACCGGCATAAAAGGAAAGGGATTAACTTTCAACCAGGGGTTTGTACTGTACCCAACAATTAGTGCGTTAAGTACTGCAAATGCTGTAGGAAGCTGCACAGTAAGCATGTGGTTAAAGTTTGCCAACAACGGCTCAAAGCTAACAAGCTTTTTTGCTTTATCAAGAGACGTAAATGTAGAAACCAGTTGGTTAACCATTTTAAACGTGGCATCAGAAACCGGCAACCATCCTGCAAGTGATGAAAATTTGTATTTTCACAGTTGGATAGGCAGCTATGCAAACGGTAATAGAAATGGTGGCGATAACATAAATGATTATGGAAATGCGGGTGTGGATTATCAAAGGTTTCAAGGCGCTAACAAATGGGTACAATATATAATGAGGTATGATGGAGCAACCAGCATTATAGATTTGTTCGCAAACAACATCAGGGTTTCAAATAATAATTTTAGAGTAAGAGGTGGTTTAGGCTCGTTAGTTTCAACCATTCCTACCAGAGTAGTTTTAGGTGGATTTCCTAATGCATCCACAGGGTTTACTAACTCCCCTACTGAAGGGTTTCATGGTTTGTATACCGGTGATATGGATGAAGTGCGGGTTTATAATAAAGCGCTTTCTGATCAGGAAATCAGCGCACTGTATATACTTGAACGTCAGGGCCGATAAACAAATTTTAAATATATAATTTTGAAATGCTGCAAATAATTGCGGCATTTTTTTTGACATAAATATTGTAAATTTCCAAATGAAGTATCTGATTGTTTGCCTTCCTCTATTAATGGTTTTTTCATGTAAAAAAGCCGAAACTACAAGCACAGTAAATCCTCCGCCACCACCGCCTGGTGTTTCAGAAAGTTTTAGTTATGTATCAACCTCCATAAATGGCACTGCTATTTTACCTTTTAAAAATGTATCACGTAACCCTACGGTAAGAATAAAATTTTCAGTACCGATAAGCAGAGCATCTGCTGCTCAAAAAGTAAGTTTAACAAGTATTAGCGGAACACCAATTACTGCTACAGTAAATTTTGATAATGGCGACAGTTCAATTGTGTTATCGCCGCAAAGTGATTTGCAATTTTTAACCCGCTATAAAATTAGAGTTGATGCAGGTTTACTGTCCGCAAAAAATACTGCTTTAAGTTCAGGCAATGAAATAGGATTTTATACAAGTCTGGATTCATCAAGAAAATTTGCAGCCATATCAGATAATGCATTACTTGATCTTGTACAACAACAGACACTTACCTATTTTTATGATTTTGGTCACCCAATCAGCGGGCTTGCAAGGGAAAGAAATACATCAGGTGATTTGGTAACTTCCGGCGGTTCTGGTTTTGGCGTAATGGCAATGATTACCGGTGTAAGCAGAAATTTTATAACAAGGTCGCAGGGACTTTCACGCATACAAACTATGGTTGGCTTTTTAAGAAATACAGCTCAGACATTTCACGGCGCATACCCACATTGGCTTAATGGTGCAACCGGTGCCGTAATACCATTTAGTGCAAATGACAATGGTGCCGATTTGGTAGAAACTGGTTTTCTTGCTGAAGGGTTGATCTGTGCAAGGCAATATTTTAATGGAACTGACGCTGCAGAAACAGCTTTACGTACAGACATAAATTTTATCATCAACAGAATTGAATGGGACTGGTTTAGGCAGGGTTCTCAAAATGTATTGACCTGGCATTGGAGTCCGAATTACGGATTTGTAATAAACCAACAAATAAAAGGTTGGAACGAAACACTGATGACTTACATTCTTGCAAAATCTTCCTCAACCCACAGCATACCTACAAGTGTTTATACAAACGGATGGGCGTCTAACGGCACAGCACCTTTTACAAACGGCAACACTTATTTTGGTTTACCATTACCACTTGGCCCAAACCTTGGCGGCCCGTTATTTTTTGAACATTATTCTTTTTTAGGCATTAACCCTAAGGGGCTCCTAGATACTTATGCAAACTATACCACGCAAACAAAAAACCACACACTTATCAATTACAATTACTGCAAATCAAATCCGCAAAATTATTATGGCTACAGCGATTCATGCTGGGGACTTACTGCATCTGATATTCCCAACGGTGGTTACACGGCAAGCTCACCCACCAACGATGTAGGTGTTATTGCACCAACTGCAGCACTTGCTTCTTTTCCATACACGCCAACGGAATCTATGAAAGTATTAAAGTTTTTCTATTATGTTTTGGGAGATAAAATTTGGAAACAATATGGTTTTGTTGATGCATTTAAACTGGATGATCCATGGTTTGCAGATTCTTTTTTGGCAATAGACCAAGGTCCAATTATAGTAAATATTGAGAACTACAGAAGTGGATTAATGTGGAATTTGTTTACGAGTGCCCCAGAAGTAAAATCAGCGATGTTGGCTTTAGGTTTTAGTGCGCCGTATTTGTAAATTCAAACTATTCAGATAATAGTATTAAGACAAAACATTAGCCGCAGATTCGCAGATTATTTATTAATTATCAAAAATAAAACCACAAGTTTCAAACTGTTATATAAATATATCATTTGATGAAGAAGAATATCCTTACAAAAGAAACCTACAAAATAATTGGAGTAGGAACGGAAGTGCACAGGGTATTGGGGAAAGGATTTTCAGAGATAGTTTATAAGGATGCATAGAGTATGAGTTGAATAAAAAGAGCATTTCTTTTGAAAGGGTAAAAGAATTTTTAATACAGTACAAGAAAAAATATTGCCCAATAAATTTTATGCAGATTTTGTTGTTGAAAACGAGATAATTTTAGAAGTGAAATGTTCATCTACAATTATTGAGAAGCATTATGCGCAAGTCATAAATTATTTAACCATTTCAAAATTACAGGTTGGATTAATATTAAATTTTTCAGAAAAGTCTTTAGAATACAAAAGAGTAATTTTAAAAAGTTATTATGTTTTTATAATATGCGAACTTGCCTTTAAAAACACAGTATTAGAATTTTATTTTTTATCTGCGAATCTGCGGCTAAAAACCCAGGTTTATATAATTAAGAAATACTTAAATTTTATAAAATAATAATCTCAGATTTGCTGTTTCTATTTCACAATTGCAAAAAATATTAAAATGAAAGGATCTTGGTTTAAAATATTTATCGTCCTTTTATTTTCATCATCATTTAATTTAGCAGAGTCTCAAATAAATGTTGCATTTAACCCTGTTATTCGTTCCAAAAATCTTTCAGATACTGCATTACTTGAACTGGTGCAAAAGCAAACCTTCAATTATTTTTGGGCTTTTGCACACCCGGTAAGTGGCATGAGCAGAGAGCGCAGTAATGCTGCTTACGATTATGGTGATGAAGTGGTAACCACTGGTGGTACAGGGTTTGGTGTGATGAGTGTTTTAGTGGCGGCAGATAGAAAATGGATTAACAGAGATACTGCAGCTAAGTTTCTATTAAAGATGGTAAAGTTTTTAGGAAAGGCAAATGCTTATCATGGCGTATTCCCACATTGGCTAAATGGTGCTACCGGCACAACAATTCCCTTCAGTAGAAAAGACGATGGTGCAGACCTTGTAGAAACTTCTTATTTAATGCAGGGGCTGTTGTGCGCCCGTCAATATTTCAACAACAACAGCAATGTAGAAAATGAATTGCGCAACCGCATTAACGGTTTGTGGAATGATGTGGAATGGAACTGGTTTACTAAGGGTGGTGAAGATGTTTTGTACTGGCACTGGAGCCCAAACAACGGCTGGTCAATGAACTTTGCAATACGTGGTTTTAATGAATGTTTAATAACCTACGTGCTTGCAGCCAGCGGTGATAATTTTCCTGTTACGGCCAATGTATATCATAAAGGATGGGTACAAAGTAATTTCTTTAAAAATGGTAAATCATTTTATGGACATCTGTTGCCATTGGGTTTTGATTATGGTGGACCGCTGTTTTTTTCACAGTATTCTTTTTTAGGTTTAAACCCAACTAATCTCAAAGATAATTATGCAGACTACTGGTTACAGAATAAAAATCACACCCTAATAAATCATGATTACTGCGTTGAAAATCCCAAAAAGTTTATTGGCTATGGTGAAAATTGTTGGGGACTAACTGCTGGAGATACCTATAACGGTTATGATGCTTATTCACCTGAAAATGATGCGGGCACAATTGCGCCCACCGCTGCGCTTTCTGGATTCCCCTTCACGCCTGAATATTCAATGAAGGCTTTAAAACATTTTTATTACGACCTTGGCGATAAAATATGGAGCAACTATGGTTTTGTTGACGGATTTAATGAAACAAAAAACTGGTACGCCAAAAGCCATTTGGCAATAGACCAAGGTCCAATAATTGTAATGATAGAAAATTATAGAACAGGATTAATGTGGAAGTTATTTATGAGTTGCCCCGAAATACAAAGAGGCTTAAAGAAATTGAATTTTAGTTATTAATAAACCGCAATAAATTTTTATAATGAAACTGATCTTTTTATTTCTGGTGACTGCAATGAATTATAGCACAAGTTATTCGCAGGGCAACAGTTTATTTGTAAAACAATTATTTATAGAAAGAACAGATACGCTTCCTTACAGAATATTGCTGCCTGAAAATTATGATCCTAAAAATAAATACCCTTTAATTATTTTTTTGCATGGCTCCGGCGAGCGTGGGAACGATAATGAAAAACAGTTAACGCATGGTGCAGAATTATTTTTGCGTGACAGCATTCGTAAAAAATATACAGCAATTGTAATTTTTCCTCAATGCAGCGATAACAGTTACTGGAGCAATGTAAATATTGTAAATGATGCGGTAACCGGTAAAAGAACGTTTCAATTCTTTACCGGCAGCAAACCAACAGTTGCCATGAATTTACTGATGCATTTAATGGATGATTTGAGGCACAAATATTCTATTCAAAATAAAAAAATATACATAACCGGTTTATCTATGGGCGGCATGGGAGCGTTTGAAATAGTGCACAGAAAACCGAATTTATTTGCCGCTGCCATGCCTATTTGTGGCGGGGCAAATACTGCAATTGCAAAAGATCTTTTAAAAACTAAATGGTGGATTTTTCATGGAGAAAAAGACGATGTGGTAAACCCTCAGTACAGTAAAGATATGGCTGCGGCAATATTAAATGAAGGTGGTGCGGCAAAGTTGACAATCTACCCCAACGCAAACCACAACAGCTGGGACAGTGCCTTTGCAGAAAATAATTTTATGGAATGGATGTTTAGCAATCACAAATAAAAAAAACGATTTGAACTATTAGATAATATTTGAGCGTTTGATATTTTGCAGAAAACGCTTAACAATGTAAATGTTGAATAGCATATTAAAATGAAACCATGAAAATGATAACTAAAATGATGATGGCTTTTTTGCTCATCATTACTATTGATGCAACTGCGCAAACTTCAAAAACATCTATGAATATTTTCATAGATGTACTCATGAAAAAGATGACACTGGATGAAAAAATTGGGCAGTTAAATTTACCTGGATCAGGAGATATTGTAACGGGACAGGCCGGTAACTCAGACATTGCAGGAAAAATAAAACAGGGAAAAGTAGGTGGCCTTTTTAACATAAAGGGCGTGGATAAAATTAGAGCAGTCCAAAAAATTGCAGTAGAAAACAGCCGCTTAAAAATACCGTTACTTTTTGGTATGGATGTTATTCACGGTTACCAGACGGAGTTTCCAATTCCACTTGCATTATCCTGCACATGGAATATGCAGATGATAGAACAGAGCGCAAGAATTGCCGCCATGGAAAGCAGTGCAGATGGTATTTGCTGGACGTTTAGCCCAATGGTAGATATTGCCCGTGATGCCCGATGGGGAAGAATTGCAGAAGGTAGCGGCGAAGATCCTTACCTGGGTTCTGCCATTGCAAAAGCAATGGTAAAAGGTTATCAGGGAGATTTATCCCGACAGGATAATATTATGGCCTGTGTAAAACATTATGCATTGTATGGTGCTGCAGAAGCAGGCAGAGATTACAACACCACGGACATGAGCAGAATAAGAATGTACAACGAATATTTTCCTCCTTATAAAGCTGCAATTGATGCTGGTTCAGGAAGTATAATGGCTTCTTTTAATGAAGTAGATGGAATTCCAGCTACAGGAAATAAATGGTTAATGACGGATGTATTGCGCAACCAGTGGGGCTTTAAAGGCTTTGTGGTAACAGATTATACTGGCATAAACGAAATGACCGCACATGGCATGGGAGACATTCAGAAGGTATCTGCATTGGCTTTAAATGCAGGCATTGATATGGATATGGTAGGCGAAGGGTTTTTATCAACACTTGGCAAATCGCTGCAGCAAAAAAAGGTTACGCTTAAACAAATTGATGATGCATGCAGAAGAATTTTAGAAGCAAAATACAAACTTGGTTTGTTCACGGATCCATACCGTTACTGCAATCCTGAAAGAAGTAAAACCGAAATTGGCACGCCTGCAAATATTTTAGCTGCCAGAAAAACTGCTGCTGAAAGTTTTGTATTGCTTAAAAACAGCAACAATATTTTGCCAATAGCAAAAGCTAAAACCATCGCTGTTATTGGTCCGCTGGGCGATAACAAAGAAAACATGCCAGGTACATGGAGTGTAGCTACAGATTTTAAAACTGCTGTAACTGTAAAAGAGGGTTTGCAAAAAGCTGTAGGCTCAAATGCAAAAATTTTATATGCCAAAGGATCTAATCTTTTTGAAGAAGCTGCTTTTGAAGAAAGATCAACATTATTTGGAAAAACACTTGGGCGTGATAACAGAACCACCAAACAACTGCTTGATGAAGCCCTGGCCATTGCCAACGAAAGTGATGTAATTGTTGCAACACTTGGCGAAGCAGCCGAAATGAGTGGCGAAAGCGCAAGCAGAACAAATTTAGAAATACCACAAACACAAAAAGATTTATTGAATGCCTTGTTAAAAACCGGCAAGCCAGTTATACTTGTTTTATTTGCTGGCAGACCAATGGTTTTAACGGAAGAAAATAAAAATGTAACAGCTATTTTAAATGTGTGGTTTGGGGGTTCAGAAGCAGGCAATGCCATTGCAGATGTATTGTTTGGCGATGTAAATCCATCCGGAAAATTAACAACTTCTTTTCCGCAGAATGTAGGGCAGGTTCCTATTTACTACGCACATAAAAATACCGGTCGTCCACTGCCCGAGGGAAAATGGTTTCAAAAATTCCGTTCTAATTATCTGGATGTTTCCAATGATCCGTTATACCCTTTTGGTTACGGCTTAAGCTATACAACATTTAGTTACAGCGATGTAAAACTATCCTCAACAAACTTAAATAAAACAGGTTCTATAAAGGCAACTGTTAATTTAAAAAATACCGGTACAAAAGATGGCAGCGAAGTAGTGCAATTATATACACAACAATTAGTAGGCAGCGTTACAAGGCCCGTAAAAGAATTAAAGGGCTTTCAAAAAATATTTTTAAAGGCGGGAGAATCAAAAGAAATAAGTTTTAATATTTCTGTAGAAGATTTAAAATTTTACAATGCTGCTTTAAAGTTTGTTGCAGAACCCGGAGACTTTAAACTCTTTATTGGTGGCAGTAGTAAGGATGTAAAAGAAGCAGATTTTAAATTATTATGATTTCACAAAAATAATATTCAGCTGCATTTGCCCGTATTAATAGTGGCATTTGCAGCTGTTGTTTTTTAAATACTTTTGCCGAATGAATAAACCGCTTAAGAATATTTTGTTTGATATGGGCAATGTGCTGTTTAGTATTGATTACAAAAAAACTGAAGATGCATTTGAAGCTTTAGGATATAATAATTTTTCAGAAATGTATTCTCAGTTTACCGCAGATGATCTTTTTGAGAAACTGGAAACAGGTAAAATAACTACGGAGGAATTTTATAAAAAAATGATTTCTTCTCACACAGGTTTAATTGATGAAAATCAAATTACCACAGCATGGAACAGTATGTTATTGCATTGGAGATTGGATAGTCTTTCATTTTTAAAAACACTTGCAAAGAAATACAAACTTTACCTGCTGAGCAATACAAATGATATTCATCTTAGTGCAGTAAATAATTTGCTGAAACAAGCAACAGGTAAAGAGAGTATTGACGATCTTTTTACAAAGGCTTATTATTCACAAAAAATAAATTTAAGAAAACCCAATGCAGATATATTTGAATTTATAACAAAAGATGCAGGCATTGAACCGCAGGAAACTTTATTTATTGATGATCTTGAAAATAACATAGAAACTGCAGCCTATTTGGGTTTTAAAACACACTTACTATTGGATTCGGAAACAATTGAGGGATTGGATTATGAAAAGTTTTAAAATACAGGTTAAGTATATTTATTTATATAATTTGTATTTTATTTTAATAATATTAATTAATATTTATCTCTGATCAAAAATTTAATTATAATTATTACAATTATCACTAAATTTTAGTAATATGCATTTGTAATTACTATATTATAAAATGAAATATATTACTATTAGTAGACTTATTCCTTTTTTAGTACTTGCTGTCATTGCCTGTGCAGCTGTTTTCATCCCATCAATATCCAATTTAAAAGATGCAGGTGTTAATTCAGCTGATACAGCATTTATTATAGTTGCAACCGCATTGGTTTTTTTAATGACCCCCGGTCTGGCATTTTTTTATGGTGGTATGGTTCACAGAAAAAATGTAATAAGTACCATGATAAAAAGTGTGGTGGCGGCGGGTGTTGTAAGTGTGCTTTGGATAACGGTTGGTTATAGTCTTTGTTTTGGTGAGAGTATTGGTGGTTTTATAGGGAATCCGTTTACCCATTTATTTTTTAAAAATGTAAGCAGCGGTGCGGCTTCTTTGCAGGGCGGTCCGGCTTTAACCATACCACTTTTACTCTTTGCAATGTTTCAGCTAATGTTTGCTATTATAACTCCCGGTCTTGTAGTGGGTGCAGTGGCAGAGCGAATAAAGTTTTCAGCCTATATTTTATTTATTGTTCTGTTTAGCCTGTTTGTATATGCACCATTGGCGCACTGGACCTGGCATCCAAAAGGATTTTTGAATTCAATGGGTGTATTAGATTTTGCAGGTGGCACAGTTGTGCATATATCTGCCGGTTGTGCTGCACTTGCCGGTGCTTTGGTTTTAAAAAGACGGCAATCGCATTTAGAAAATAAAGAAATTCCTCCTGCAAATATCCCTTATGTATTAATTGGAACCGGACTGTTGTGGTTTGGGTGGTTTGGTTTTAATGCAGGCTCTGCGCTTGGTGCAAATATGCTTGCCGTATCTGCTTTTGCAACTACCAATACAGCAGCTGCTTCAGCGGGATTAAGCTGGATGTTTTTTGATGTTTTAAAAGGTAAAAAACCATCTGTACTTGGCTTTTGTATTGGAGCAATTGTTGGGCTTGTAGCAATAACACCCGGCGCAGGCTTTGTAGCTATTCCACAAAGTATTTTTATTGGCTTTATTGCTGCTATTATTTCAAATATTGCAGTTCATTACAAATCAAAGTCAAGTTTAGATGATACTCTGGATGTTTTTCCATGTCATGGAATTGGTGGTATGGTGGGCATGATATTGACAGGGGTATTTGCTACCAAAACAGTAAATGCAGGGGGTGCTGACGGACTTTTTTACGGCAACCCAACTTTCTTTTTTATACAGTTAAAAGGACTGGCAATTGTAGTTGCCTACAGCTTTACGGTATCATTTGCCATATTTAAATTCATCAATTTTATTTTACCAATAAGAGTAACCAAGCAGGATGAACTGCTTGGCTTAGATGTAACACAACACAATGAAAATTATACACAAGGCACCTTGCTCGTACAAAATGGAGATGTATTTAAAGAAACACTTGTTGAGAATTAAATGATATAATAACTGAGTTAGCTGTTCATAATTTTATTTTGATGGGTAATGCTTTCCATGTGTACCGCATCGTAATATTTAGTCATAAATTCTCTGCTAAGTTTTAAAGATTCTCCTTTTTGATAAGCCCTTTCTAAAATTTCATTCCACCTGTTTGTCTGTAAAATGGTGATGTTATTTTCTTTTTTGTATTGACCAATCTGCTCTGCAACTTTCATACGCTGGCTTATGATCTGCATCAATTCATCATCTAAATGATTTATCTGTTGGCGAAGTTTTTCTAACGCAGCATGAAATTCCGGCGAGTTTGTATCTTCTTTTCTCCATTCGATAGCATCTAATAATTCTGCAAGCACAGCCGGTGTGATCTGTTGTTTTGCATCACTCCATGCAGCATCAGGATCAATGTGGCTTTCAATCATCAGTCCATCATAATCTAAATTAATTGCCTGCTGAGAAACAGCCTGTAAAATATCTCTTCTACCACTAATGTGAGAGGGATCGCATATCAATAGCATACCTGGATTGCGTCGTTTCATTTCAATAGCCAAATGCCACATAGGGGCATTCCTATATTCAGTATTGCCATAAGAGCTAAAGCCACGATGTATTAATCCTACCTGTTTTATGCCTGCCTTTTCAATGCGCTCTACGGCGCCCATCCACAATTCAATATCAGGATTAATAGGGTTTTTTATAAGTACAGGAATGTCAACGCCTCTTAATGCATCGGCAACTTCCTGCACACTAAAAGGGTTTACGGTTGTTCTTGCACCAATCCATACAACGTCAACATCAAAACTTAAAGCATCTTCCACCTGCTTTGCTGTAGCAACTTCTACAGTTGTAGGCAGGCCTGTTATTTTTTTTGCCTGCGCAAGCCATGGCAGGCCTTTTACGCCTACACCTTCAAACATACCCGGTCTTGTACGGGGTTTCCAGATACCTGCACGCAACATATCTATTTTGCCCGTTGCAGCCAACTGAACGGCAGTTTCTATCATCTGCTCTTCCGTTTCTGCACTGCAGGGTCCTGAAATTATCAAAGGTCTTTTTGCCCAGAGTTCCTGTACTTTTTCTTTCATATTATTTTTTTTCTAAGAGTTCGAAAGAGAAAAAGAGAATTGTACTATTCTCATTCTTTTTGTTTTTTAAATTATGTTGTTCTATTTATTCCCTCATTTTTTTAAATTAATTTCAATTTGACCTTCTTTTTTCCTCCTTTTCTCTTTTCCATCCTAGCCTTTCCTACTCCTTTAAATTCCTGCCTATTTTATGATCCTACTTATTTTATTCGCATCCTCAATTAATTCCTGCAGGTAATTATAGTTTTCTTTTTCCAGACAGCTTTTAAATTTTTTTAACTGCATAATATGTTCGTTTAAAACATCCAAAATATTTTCTTTATTCTGTTTAAAAATAGGCACCCACATGGCGGCATTACTTTTTGCAAGTCTTACCGTACTTTCAAAACCACCGCTTGCCAGTTCAAAAATAGCATCATCTTCCCGCTCCTTTTCTAAAACTGTATTCGCCAATGCAAAACTTGTAATGTGCGATATGTGACTTACATAAGCAGCATGTAAATCGTGTGCCTGGGCATCCATATAAACAAGGTGCATTCCTATTTTTTTATAAATAAATTCCATTGTCTCCAATGCATCTTGTGCAGAATTTTCCTTGTCGCATATTACACATGCTTTTCCTGCAAATGCACCATTAATTGCAGCTTCAGGGCCACTGTGCTCTGTTCCCCACATGGGATGTGTAGCAACAAATCTGCTTCTTAAAGGATGGTCTTTAAGCATATTGCACAAGGCGAGTTTTGTAGAACCTGCATCAGCAATAACATGGTTAGCTGTAACAAATTCCATCAATTTTTCTACAACCGTAACAGTAGCATCTACAGGTATTGCTAAAAAAATAAAGTCACTTTTTTTTACTGCGTCTTCCAGCGAAAGTGCTTCATCAATTAAGCCAAGAGCCAGTGCTTTTTCTATATTCATTTCACTTGTATCTACACCAATAATATTTTTGGTAAGCTGCTGTTCTTTCACAGCCAGTGCAAATGATCCTCCAATTAACCCAACTCCTATTATGGTAATATTTTCAATTATCATTGTCTGCTGTTTTTAATTCTGGCAATGGCTTCTTCAAATTTATTAATGGGTGCACACAAACTTATGCGTACATAATTGTTCCCGTTACTGCCAAATATACCACCGGGTGTTATAAAAACATTTGCATTGTATAATACCTCATCGCTTAATACAAAACCATCTTTAAATGCTGAAGGAACTTTAGCCCACACAAACATTCCCACCTGTGCCCCGTCGTAAGTACATTTTAAAAGATCAAGCAATTGCAATGCCTTTTCTTTTCGCTCCTTGTAAATTTTATTTATACTGTCATACCATTCTTTACCAAGGCACAAAGCCTTTGCAGCGGCCAGTTGTACGGGTAAAAACATGCCGCTGTCCATATTACTCTTAAACCGAAGTACTTCATCAATTCTGTCTTTTGCACCGCACAATATTCCTACCCGCCAGCCCGCCATATTCTGGCTTTTGCTGAGTGAATTTAATTCAACAGCCACTTCTATTGCACCATCAACACTTAATATGCTCATGGGCATCTCGTTTAAAATAAAACTGTAAGGATTATCATGCACAACCAGAATATTATGTGCTTTTGCAAATGCTATTATTCTTTCAAAAATATCTTTTGTTGGAAGTTTACCGGTGGGCATATGCGGATAATTTACAAACCACAATTTTACTTTTGATAAATCCATTTGTTCGAGCGCTGCAAAATCAGGCAGCCAGTTTTGCTCTTCTGTTAAATCATAATTTATACAATTTCCTCCAGCTAAGGTAACGGCTGTTTTGTATGTTGGATAACCCGGGTTTGGTATTAGCGCTTCATCTCCTATATTTAAATAAGTCATACAAATATGCATGATGCCTTCTTTACTTCCTATCAACGGAAGTATTTCTGTAGCAGCATCAACATCTACCCCGTACCACTCTTTAAACCATGCTGCTACTGCATTGCGAAGTATGGGGGAGCCTTTGTACGATTGATAGGCATGTGTATTTTCTTTTGCAGCTTCTTCCTGTAATGTTTTAATAACGGATGGATGCGGCGGTAAATCGGGACTGCCAATACCAAGGTTGATAATATTTTTTCCCTGTTGATTTAATCCTTCAATCTCCCGCAGTTTTTGAGAAAAGTAATATTCATTTACGCTTGAAAGTCGTTCTGCAGTTTGTATGTCCATAATCATATTATAATTCTTGATGAATGCTTGCTCTTTAAAATAATTTACAGATTTCCATTTTTATACACACCATAAACTTTTACTGATGCGGTAATTGCTTTTATTTTATTGATGGTTTCCTTAAATATATTATGCGATGTAAATTCCAGATCTGCGTGAAAAGCATATTTAAATTTACTTCCCGGTATAGGGAAACTTTGCAGCTTACTCAGGTTAATGCCTGCTGCTGCAATAACGTTTAAAACTTTTGCCAAACTGCCTTTTGAGTGGTCTGTATGAAAATTTACAGAAGCTTTATTTGCATCTTTAATAATATCAATTGTTCCGGCTTTTTGTAAAATTAGAAATCGGGTATAGTTATTTTTTGCAGTTTCAATTCCAGGCGCAATTACATCCAGATTGTACAAATCCGCTGCAAGTTTACTTGCTACAGCCGCCGTATGTTTGTTTTTATGTTGATGAATATATTTTGCACTTAAAGCCGTATCTTCTGTTTCAACCAATTTCCAACCGTATTTTTCTAAATAATCTATACATTGCAAAAGTGCCATTTGGTGACTATGCACCTCTTTTATATCTTCTAATTTTACACCCTTGTTTACCAATAAATTTTGCTTGATTTTTAAATAAACTTCTCCCACTATTTCCAGCTTGCTATTTTGCAATAAATTATAGTTTGGTAAAATGCTGCCTGCAATAGAATTTTCAATAGCCATCACACCTCCATCACTTTTATTTTTATCGGCAGCAATTTTAACTACGTCTCTAAAAGTTGCACAACAAATTACTTCCACATTTTTACCAAAAAAGGTTTGTGCTGCAGATTGATGAAAACTCCCTTCGTATCCTTGTATTGAAACTTTTGTAGCCATTTTTTAAATGTAAAAGTCCCGACTTGTTAGCCGGGACTATTTTATGTTTTAATTTAATTACTTTTTTTAAATCTACATAAAGCATCCCATACTACCTGCAAAATAGTAGTTATAACAGAATGCAATATATCTTGTTGACGTTTTCATTTGTAACGTAAAAGTATGTATTAATTTTTATTGGTAAAACTTAATTTACCGGAGGTTTGTACTGTGTAACCAAAATAATTTTTAGTTACTGCAAAATTTTTAAGGATTAAAGTGAAAATTATAATTTTTAGATTACGGTTATTCTAACCAACAAAAGTTCTAAAAACATACTTAATTTACCTGAATGATTATCGAGAAAATTAACATTTACAAATACAGCATACCAATGCATCCGTTTACCATTGCAACCGGTACAATGCATTTTGCACAAAATACATTGATAAAAGTTTTTACAGACTCATCAGTGATCGGTATTGGAGAGTGTTCTGCTTTTCCTATGATTGTAGGAGAAACACAAAATACCTGTTATGAAATGGCAAAAGATTTTGCAGCGTTGTGGAAAGGAAAAGATGCCTTAAATATTGAAGAACGTTTAAACGACCTGCATTCATTTGCTGTTGGTAACAGTACTATTAAAAGTGCTTTTGATATGGCATTATATGATATTGCTGCACAACATGCGGGGCAGCCTTTGTACCAATTTTTAGGAGGAACGAAAAAAGAAATGCTGACGGATATTACAGTTGGCATTGGCACTCCAGAAACTATGGCGGCACAGGCAAAAGCATTTATAGAAAACAATGCAACTATTTTAAAAATCAAACTCGGTAAAAATGCAACCGACGATGTGTTACGAATAAAAGCAATAAGAGCGGCCGTTGGCCAAAATTGTAAAATTAGAATTGATGCAAACCAGGGTTGGAGTTTTGAAGATGCAAAAAATGCATTGATACAATTAGGAGAATTTAATATTGAGTTTTGCGAGCAACCCATGCGAACATTCAACGATTCTTTATTACCAGAACTAATGGTCTCATCACCTATAAAAATTATGGCAGATGAAAGTGTTTACAATCACCACGATGCTATAAATCTAATAACCAACAAGGCCTGTCATTACATTAATATAAAATTTGCTAAAAGTGGCGGCATACATGAAGCTTTAAAAATTATTGAAGTAGCTAAACAATACAATATTCCGTGTATGATGGGCGGTATGCTCGAGAGTCGTTTTGCCTTAACTGCTTTCGCACATTTTGCTGCTGCAAACCCACAAATTATTTTTTACGATATGGATACTTGTATGCTAGGTCACAAGGTTGATCCTGTAATTGGCGGTGTTATTTATAATCGTTATAATGTTATTTTGCCTGATGGTATTGGAATTAGTTCGGGCGTGGAGGAAGGGTTTTTAGAAGGGTGTGAGATGGTGATAGTTTAATTAATGAAAATTATATCAAAAAAGATTTTTTTTATTTCTTGACATTTGTCAAGATGTGTTGGATACACATGAATATAATTTTATTACATAAAATTATACATCATGAAAAATTCTAAATCATTCTTAATAATACTGGTTTTATTTATAAAAGTTTTTTGTTTTTGCAAAAAAGAAAAAGATGGAAATTGTATTGGTAAATGTAAAAAAATTAAAGGAAGGGCATTCAATGCTATTACAAATACAGGTATATCTGGTATCAATATAACAGTTTCATGGTAATTGCCTTCTAACACTGGTTGTTATTTATGCGTATTAGATCAAAGTGCAACTGCAGGTGGAATGACAGATTAAAATGGTTATTTTGAAATTCCAATTTCAATAAACTCTTCTTTAAATAATTATGAAACAAAAGTTAGTCCTGACCAGGTTGTTGGCTATTATTTTAGAAGTCCAATCTGGGCAAACCCACAAAAGCCAGAAACCTACCAACATATTGAAATAAAATATTTGCAGGAAACAACCCTTAAAATTAATTTTCACCGAATTCAGACAGATAGTTTTCTCCTTTTTTTTACCGGATATTCAATAAAAAACAATAATCCCCAGGAATAGATAGTTTAATTTTCTCAAATAATTTTTTTAGCAGAAATATGCAACAATCATTTTCAGATACATCTATTACATTATTGACTGTTGCAAATCTTTACACTAAAATTCCTAAAAATAAAAAACACAATGTATCTGTAACTAATACTACCTATGATTCTATTATTTGCATTCCAAATTATAATAATGATATAACTATTAATTATTGATTACTATTTTACTTCCTCATAATCTATATAATCATCTTTCGAAATTTGCTCGGTAGCTTTTGGTGCATGAGGTGGATAATTTTGTTGTCTTTGCTGTTCTGCCTGAGCCTGCTGTTGTTGTTGCATACGCTGCTGCATGTCAGTCATTTTACTTTTCATTTGAGTGCCTGCTTTATATAGCGGAATTATAAAGCTGAAAATGACTTTGTATAGGATATATATAACTACTAATTCGCCTACTAGTTTAAAAATGTTCATATGGTAAAGTTATTGCGCTCTTTAATATATTCTTGTTAAATTTTTTACAGGAGGTCCTATTCTATATTTTGGTAGATAAAAGTATCATTTGTATATTTGCCGTAGACAAAGAATCAGAAAAGAAGGGAACCGCTGGTTCCCTTCTTCTTTTATAAAACAATATGGCAACAGAAACTAATGCAGAAACGGTAAAAAGAATTTTATTAACCCTTCTTTTTGATGATATCTTTTTTGTTGATATGAAAGTTAAGCCCACAAATAATATAAAAATTTTTTTGGATGCCGATAGTGGACTTGGAATAGAAAAATGCATAAAAATTAATCGCAGACTTTATAAACAGGTAGAAGAAATGGGGTTTTATCCTGAAGGAGATTTTTCACTCGAAGTATCAAGTCCGGGTATAGATGAACCTCTCAAAATGCTTCGCCAATATGTTAAAAACATTGGCAGATCAGTAGAGGTTACATTAAATGATGATACAATAAAAGAAGGTATACTGCTGGAGGCAAATGAAGAAGGTATTATAATTGAATTTACAGAAGGCAAAAACAAAAAAGCAGTAAATACAAAACTTCCTGTATTGTTTACTGATATTAAACAAACAGTTGTACAGATAAAATTTTAATAATAAAACCTCAATGCATGCGGGGCAATAAACAATAGCAGGCAAGGAATATGGCAAGTATCAATTTAATAGAATCCTTTCAGGAATTTAAAGAAGCAGAAAATATTGATCGTCCCACACTTATGAAAGTGATGGAAGATGTTTTTAAAACACTGATCCGTAAAAAATACGGCAGCGATGATAATTTCGATGTTATTGTAAACGATCAAAAGGGAGATTTGGAAATATTTCGGCGTCGTACTATTGTAGATGATGATGATCTTTACAATTCCCTTACCGAAATAGAACTTAAAAACGCAATTTTAATAGAGCCTGATTATACGGTAGGTGAAGAATTATATGAAGAAGTAGATATACAAAAAGAGTTTGGCCGTCGTGCTATTTTGGCAGGTAAGCAAACGCTGGCAGCACGCATTGGCGATTTAAAGAAAAATATTTTAATAAAAAAATACGAAGAACGAGTTGGCGAAATTGTGAGCGGCGAAGTACACCAGGTGTGGAAAAAAGAAGTCTTGATCTTAGATGAAGACGGCAACGAGATGTTGTTACCTAAATCTGAACAGATAAATGCTGATTATTTTAAAAAAGGGGAAACTGTACGTGCCGTTGTAAAAAAAGTTGAACTTAAAAACAGCCAGGCAATTATCATACTTTCCCGTACAAGCCCGGTCTTTCTTGAAAAACTTTTAGAAATTGAGGTGCCTGAAATATTTGACGGTCTGATTGTTGTTAAGAAGATTGTACGTGACCCGGGTGAACGTGCTAAAGTTGCTGTTGAAAGTTATGATGACCGCATTGATCCTGTCGGGGCTTGTGTTGGTATGAAGGGAAGCAGAATTCATGGAATTGTGAGAGAATTAAAAAATGAAAATATTGATGTTATAAACTGGACAGCCAACACACAATTGCTTATCCAACGCTCTTTAACTCCTGCAAAAATTACCAGCATAGATCTTGATAATGAAAAAATGCATGCGAAGGTTTATTTAAAGCCAGATCAGGTATCTCTTGCGATTGGCCGTCGTGGTGTAAATATTAAACTTGCATGCGAACTTACAGGTTATAATATTGATGTTTTCAGAGATAATGAGGAAGAAGATGACTTCGATATTGATTTGGAAGAATTCTCAGATGAAATTGAAGCATGGGTAATTGAAGCGCTTAAAAAAGTTGGTTGCGATACAGCCCGTTCGGTATTAAATCTTACAGATGAAGAACTTGAAAGAAGAACAGATCTTGAAAAAGAAACAATTGCTGACCTTAAAAAAATCTTGAAGGAGGAATTCGAAAAAGAATAAAACTGGAAGTATGAATTGAACAGAAATATAAACAATAGAAAATTTTGTTTCACCAAAAATAGTGAGACAACAAAAAGTAAGAATGTCAGAATTAAATACACCGAGGCTGATGGCAGCCGCCAAAGAGTTTAATATAGGTGCAAACACCTTAATAGACTTTCTTGTATCAAAAAGTTTAAGCGGTAGCGATGATCTAAAAGCTACATCAAAACTTTCAGATGAAATGTACCGTGTGCTACAAACCGAGTACCAGCAGGATAAATCAGCCAAAGAAAAAGCTGATAAAGTTGAGCTGATTAAATCAAATGCAGCGGATCCAAAGAAAAAAAGAGATGAGCAGGATCTTTCCTTTAAAAAGAAAGAAGAAAAACCAAAGGAAATCCCCAAGGAAGTTGAACCTCTAAAGGAAGTACCAAAAGAGGTTTTACCTACAGCAGGTGAAGAAAAAACAGAAAATATAGCTGCACCGGTTTTAAAAATTACAACTGTGGAAATGCCTGTTAAAGAGTTTATTTCAGCAATTGCACCACCCGTAGAAAAAATTCCTGAAACCAAGATAGTTACACCCGAACCTGCTGTTGCAGAAAAGCCTTCGCTAACTAAAATTGATGCTCCGGAATTAGAAGGACCAAAAGTGCTAGCTAAAATTGATTTAAATGCAATAGATCCTTCTACCCGTCCTAAAAAAAGTCCAAAGAAAAAAGAAGATACTGTACCTGAAGTAATACCAAAAACCTTTGAAGTAAGGAAAAATGTTGAACTTATTGATCCGGTTATTGAACCTGTTGTAATTAATATACCAAAAATTACAGAAACAGTTGAGGCAAAAGACGCAACTCCCATAATTGAAAATATACAAACTGTAAGGCTTACAGGTCCGAAAATTCTTGGTAAAATTAATTTACCTGTAAGCAATGATACCAGACCTAAGAGAGAAGATATAAGCAAACGGAAAAGAATTCCAATTCAGAAAAAACCAGGTACAGTTGTTTTACCAGATAACCGTGGTCCAAGACCTGCGATGGATAACCGAGGTCCACAACAAGGTGGTGGCGGTTTTAACAGAGGTCCTCAAACAGGAGGTTCGGCAGGTCCGGGAGGAGCTCGTCCACCTCAAGGTGGCGGTGGTAACAGGTTTCAACGTCCTGGCCAAAATACGGGTACGCCGGTACGCCGAGAAGATAAAATAATTGATGCCAAAGAAATACAGGAAAAGCTGAAGCAAACGCAGGCAAAACTTGCAGGCTCAGGTGGTAGAGGTAAAAGTTCAAAAGCAAAATACAGAAAAGAAAAAAGAGATCTGTTTAATGAAGCACAAAGCAACAGGCCGGATGAAGGAAACAAGCTACAGGTTACAGAATTTATTTCTGTAAGTGAACTGGCAGGTTTGATGGATGTAAGTTTTGCAGACATTATAAGCAAGTGTATGAACCTTGGTATAATGGTATCTATTAACCAGCGTTTAGAAGCTGATGTTATTGAACTGGTAGCAAGTGAATTTGATTATGAAGTAGAATTTATTGGAGTTGATGATGCTGCGGAACTTGAAGTTGATAAAGAAGTTGACGATCCGGCTATGTTAAAAGACAGAGCACCCATTGTTACTATTATGGGTCACGTAGATCATGGTAAAACATCTTTACTTGATTATATAAGAAACACAAATGTAATTGCAGGTGAGGCCGGCGGTATTACACAACATATTGGAGCCTACGAAGTAACCCTTCCAAACGGAAGAGCAATAACATTCCTTGATACGCCGGGCCACGAAGCATTTACGGCTATGCGTGCCCGTGGAGCAAAGGTTACCGATATTGCAGTAATAGTTGTAGCTGCAGATGATGCAGTAATGCCACAAACAAAAGAGGCTATATCACATGCTCAGGCTGCAAATGTGCCTATGATATTTGCCATTAATAAGGTTGATAAAGATGGTTCTGATCCCGAAAAAATAAAACAACAACTTTCTGCAATGAACATATTGGTAGAAAGCTGGGGTGGAAAGTTTCAGAGCCAGGAGATAAGTGCTAAAAAAGGGCAGAATATAGATTTGCTATTGGAAAAGATACTATTGGAGACAGATATTCTGGAGCTTAAAGCCAATGCAGATAAAGGTGCTTCAGGTACAGTAATTGAAGCATCTCTGGATAAAGGACGTGGATATGTTGCTACTATACTTGTACAAAACGGCACTTTGAAACAGGGAGATATGATCGTTTCAGGCCAGTTTTTCGGTAAGGTAAAAGCAATGTATAATGAACGAAATGTACGCTCAGAAAAAGCACCACCATCTACCCCGGTATTAATTTTAGGATTAAACGGTGCACCGCAAGCGGGAGAAACATTCAAAGTATTTGCCAACGAAAGTGATGCAAGAGAAAATGCTTACAAACGTGGACAAATATTACGTGAACAGGGAATGCGTGCAAGAAAACATATTACATTAGAAGAAATCGGCCGTCGATTAGCGCTCGGAAACTTTAAAGAGTTGAACGTTATTCTTAAAGGTGATGTGGATGGTTCTGTAGAGGCATTAAGTGATTCACTACAAAAATTAAGTACAGAAGAAATTGTAATTAAAGTAATACACAAAGCTGTAGGTGCCATCACAGAAAATGATGTAAATTTAGCAGCAGGTTCAGATGCAATCATTATTGGTTTCAACGTTCGTCCAAGTATACAGGCGGCACGTTTAGCTGAAAATGAATCGATTGAAATAAAAATGTACTCTATTATTTACAACGCAATCGAAGAGATTAAGAGCGCAATGGAAGGTATGCTTGAACCTACAGTAGAAGAGAAAATATTGGGTAATGTTGAAATACGGGAAACTTACAAGTTTGATAAAGCAACGGTAGCAGGTTGTACGGTATTAGATGGTAAAATGGCCAGAAACAGCCGCATACGCTTGGTTAGAGAACATATTGTAATATTTACAGGCGAACTATCCAGCCTTAAACGTTATAGGGATGATGCGAAAGAAGTTACCAGTGGTATGGAATGTGGTTTGGTTATTAAAAATTATAACGATATAAAAGTTGGAGATATTGTAGAAGCATTTGAAGAAGTTGAAGTGAAGAGAACTTTGTAAAAATTATAATAGAATTTTAAATATTAGCCTACATAATTGCAGCACTAACCCTGCTGCAATTTTTTGTTAAATGAATGCACTATAAACCTTATCTATAGCTACAACCTTATCTTTGAAATCTGTACGATTATAAAAAAAATACATGAAAAAACGAATTCTGTTTACAGGCTGTTCATTTTTATTATTGGTTGCAGCTTTTGCACAACCTAATAAAGTAAATGCAGATAAAATAATAGGCATTGTAGGTAATAAAATTGTTTTAAAAAGTGATGTTGATGACCGTTTGCTGGACATGCAACGCCAGGGTGCTGAAGTACCTGCTAACGGAAAGTGTTTTGTATTACAGGATTTGATGGGCACAAAAACACTGGTATTGCAGGCAGAAAAAGATTCTTTGCCGGTAACAGATGAAGAAGTAGAAGGAGATGTTGACAACAGAATAAGAACTTATTTAAATCAGTTTGGTAGTAAAGATGAGCTTGAAAAAGTTGCAGGCAAGACAGTTTATCAACTTAAAGAAGATATGCGGGGTCCTATTAAAGACCAAAAATTAGCAACTGCAATGCGTAATAAAATTGTAGATGGAATTAGAATTACACCGAATGAAGTAAGAAATTATTTTTTGAAAATACCAACCGACAGTTTACCCTTTTATGAGACAGAAGTTGAGATAGGACAATTAATTGCTTTCCCAAAAGCAAGCAGAGAGGCAGAAGAATATTGTAAAGAGCAATTGACTGACTATAAAAAAGCGATTGAAAGTGGCAAAAAAGATTTTAAAGCAGCAGCAGCACAATATTCAGATGAACCTGGAGCAAAGGAAAGATTTGGACAAATGGAAATAAACAGGGAACAAAAAGATATTGATCCAACGTTTATGGCAAAAGCTTTTACCTTAAAAGAAGGACAGATTTCCAACCCATTTAAAAGTAAATTTGGTTACCACATAATACAATTGGTTAGCAGAAATGGAAATGATGCTGTTGTACGCCACATTATTAAAATACCTCAGGTTACTGCAGTTGAGTTAAAAGAAGGCTTTGAAAAGCTAGACACCGTTCGTGCTAAACTTATAGCTGGAACAATTGATTTTGGTGCAGCAGTAAACCGATATTCAGATGATGAAAACAGCAAATTTACCGCAGGAATGATGCAGGGGCAAAATGGAACTTTTCTAACCATCGATCAAATGGATAAAGAAATTATACCTTTATTTAAAAATTTAAAACCGGGTGGTTTTTCACAACCTGCCGAATATACTGATCCATCAGGGAAAAAAGGAGTAAGAATTGTGTATCTCAAAACACAAACGGCACCGCACAGAGAAAATATGAAGGATGATTACAGTAAAATTTCTACGCATGCGTTGGAAAGGAAAAAAGAAGATGCGTTAGAAAAATGGTTTAATAATAGATTAAATTCTTATTACATTATGATAGAGCCGGAATACAGAGATTGCGAAACAATGAAGACTTGGGTAAATGCAATGAGTAAGAAGAAATAGATTGGAGAGGTTTGCTGTAAACACGTTATAAAGTACAATATATTTAAGATTTGGAATAGAAAATGCCAGCTTTTTAAGGTTGGCATTTTCTATAAATGTTTACCTTGTGGGTAATAAAAGTTGAAGAAAGATATATTGTTGAAGAGCGGCAGGACAGAAGCGGAAAGCCCGCAAGCGAGGAACGAGTGCGGACTTTCAGCGGATAGCCTGAAATAAAGATTAATAATGATGAAATGTTTAGCGCACTAAATATTCTTATAAAAAAAGTAAAAATTTGATAGATAAAAAAAACATAGTCAACCAGGAAGAGCATGCTATTTTAGTAGGTGTAATACAACCTGACCAGACGGAAAGTCAAGTAACTGAATATTTGGATGAGCTGGAATTTTTAGCAGAAACTGCCGGTGTAAAAACTATAAAAAGGTTTACACAAAGGCTAAAACACCCTGATGCAAGATCTTTTGTTGGGAAGGGTAAACTTGAAGAAATTAAAAAATTTATTCTAAGTAAAGGAAATATTACGCTGCTTATATTTGATGATGAACTTACGGGTTCTCAAATACAAAATATTGAGAAAGAAATAAATATCCGAACGATTGACAGAAGTGATTTGATACTTGACATTTTTGCAAGCAGAGCCAAAACTGCCCAGGCACGTACACAGGTAGAGTTGGCACAGTATCAATACATTCTTCCCCGCCTTAAAGGTATGTGGAAGCATTTGGAAAGACAGGGCGGTGGTGTTGGTACCCGTGGCCCCGGTGAAACAGAGATTGAAACGGATAGGAGAATTGTAAAAGATAAAATAAGTCTGCTCAAAAAAAGGCTGGGCGATTACGACAGACAAGCTGAAACACAGCGCCAGGAACGTGGCGAATTTATAAGAGTTGCTTTGGTAGGTTACACCAACGTTGGTAAAAGTACCATTATGAATGGGTTAAGCAAGAGTGAAGTATTTGCAGAGAATAAATTATTTGCAACACTTGATACTACCACACGCAAATGTGTGTTTGAACAAACTCCCTTTTTGTTAAGCGATACGGTTGGTTTTATTCGCAAACTTCCGCACCATTTGGTGGAAAGTTTTAAGAGTACATTAGATGAAGTGAGAGAAGCAGATGTATTGCTGCATGTTGTGGATATTGCGCATCCACAATACGAAGAACAACTTGCAGTTGTAAACAAAACCCTTGCAGAGCTTGGCTGTACAGATAAACCAACGATTACCATTTTTAATAAAATGGATAAGTTTGAAGAAGTAACATTCGATGAATGGCTTGAAGAAGATGTAAAGAAAGATATTCTGCGGGAGTTAAAAGAGCGCTGGGAAGAAAGCACAAAAGGCAACTGTGTTTTTGTATCTGCTATTGATAAAAAGAACTTTGATGTATTAAGGCAAACGATACTACATAAAGTGAGGGATATGTACCAGGTTAGGTATCCATACAAAGCAGAATATTTTTATTAATTCGTTTATCTCGATGGAAAGAAAATATAAGTGGTATAAGATTGCAGACAGCCTTGAAGATATTTTATTTTCGGATAATGGATTGGCTGAATGGGAAATAAACGGTAAAAAAATTTGTCTCTCTTTTTTTAAACAACAATTATGCGCCACTTCATTAAAGTGCCCACATGCCGGCGGTAATTTGAGCCATGGACATGTAGATGATAATGGTAATATTGTTTGTCCGCTGCACCGGTATAAATTTTCAATACAAACGGGTAGAAACGTAACCGGCGAAGGGTATTATCTTAAAACTTATCCTTTAGAAAAAAGAGCCAATGGTTATTTTTTAGGAATAGAAGAAAAGGGAATATTTAATTGGCTAAAATAATTGCATTTATATTTGTTTTAGAGACAAAAATCTCTATTTTTGCATCCCGCCGAGAAATCGGGGGAAGATTCCTACTTAGCTCAGTTGGTTAGAGCATCTGACTGTTAATCAGAGGGTCGCTGGTTCAAGTCCAGCAGTGGGAGCGTTAAAAGACGAAATCATATTTTTTGTGCTTTGTCTTTTTTTTAGTGTACCGAACCTTCTTTGTTACATGTGAATAATTCTGTGCTTAGAATGAGATCAATAGTTGCAATTGGTTTATTCTTAAATACCAATTTTCTCGGCAATATCGACATAATTATCTAATTCCGGAAATGGTTTCCTTAAAGTGAAACATTCTCCAGACCCAGTAGTATTTAGATGATAAAATAGTGTTTAATTTTACCTTTTAAAATAAAGGCATCATCTTAAGAATCATAATTTTTTATTGACCTCAATACTTAAATACTAAAGCCTACATTACAGTTTTATCTGCCTTAAACTCACTCTTTAATTTTTTTAATATTATTGCTTTTGCCTATGCCTATGCACATCTTAAGAACTAGTAAATATTTACAGGTGTTTATTATAATTATATCAGCACTGACGAGCTGCAGCGGACAGCAGACAAACACCAACAAAATTGCCGAAAGGGACACAACTATTACCCCTGCCACAGCTTACTCAAAACTTTTTTTGGACAGCCTGAAACTCGAAGCATTTATCAAACAAGAATCAGCAACAGGAAATGCAGCAAGCACAATCCGGGATTTTTACAGAAACCGTAATTACCAGTTTGCATGGTTTACAGAAACCGGCATTGCGGAGCATACTAAATCCTTTTGGAGCCTTCATAATAATTATATCAATGATTTCGGCGATACAGCGCTAAAAAATAAACATTTGCATAAGGAAATTAGTGCGTTTATGCAAAGTGATTCAACTGTTGCTTTTACGCCGGTATTACTTCTGCAAAAGGAATTACAGCTTACAAAGCATTTTTTTGAGTATTCAAAGAATGCTTATTCAGGCAAAATGGACCCGAGTATTTTGAAATGGTACATTCCCCGAAAAAGAATTAATGAAGTTGCCTTGCTTGACTCCTTTCTTTCACATGCCGGTAAACAACTTCAGGACTGGGAACCCCTGAATATTTATTACCAACGTTTAAAGAAAGAACTGGTACATTATCATGAAATTGAAAAAGCGGGTGGTTGGAAGGAAATAGATGCAGATAAATTAAAAAAATATAAACAAGGAGACACTGCAGTAGCCATCAAGGAAATAAAGTTGCGTCTGCAGACTTCCAATGATTACGTAATCAATGACACAACTGTCTTTTATACATCCGATTTTATAGTTGCTGTAAAATTAAAACAAAGAAGTTTTGGCATGAAGGAAGATGGCATTATTAGCTACGCATTTATAAAAGAATTAAATGTTCCGGTGAAAGAACGCATCAGGCAAATACTTATAAATCTGGAACGTATGAGATGGGTACCTCAGCAGCAGGAACCTAATATAATTTTAGTAAATATACCGGAATACCGATTACATGTTTTTGAAGCCGGAAAAAAAATCTTCAGCATAGATATCGTTGTGGGGAAAGAAGCGAACGGCACGGTAATTTTTTCTGATCAATTAAAATTTGTTGTTTTCAGTCCTTACTGGAATATACCGGCAAGCATTGTGCAAAAGGAAATTCTTCCTGCGATAAAAAGAAACAGTAATTATCTTTCTAAAATGAATATGGAAAGAACGGAAAATGGTTTTCGACAAAAGCCAGGCGGTAAAAATTCACTGGGCAAAGTGAAATTTATTTTTCCAAACAGTTATAATATTTACTTTCATGATACACCTTCCAAATCATTGTTTAATCAGGATAAACGGGCTTTCAGTCATGGTTGCATTCGATTGGCAGAACCGCAAAAACTTGCTGCTTATTTATTGCGTTTTCAACCTGAATGGACAACTAAAGCAATTACAGATGCAATGAATTCCTCTAAAGAAAACTGGGTGACCCTAAAGAAAGAAGTGCCAGTATTTGTTTCTTATTTTACAACATGGGTTGACGAAGAGGGATTGCTTAACTTTAGGGATGATGTGTACGGCCATGATAAAAAATTAGCAAAGGGACTATTTGAGTAAACAAATTACACCTGCATTTTTTGCACAATTTATCTACTGTAACAATACGTTTTCTTTATTAGTGTAATTTTAGAAACAAACAATGCTTTTATGCAGTTAAGATCAGCTAAAAATTACAGCCTACTTATTTTTTTTATTTTTATATCTGCACAATCTTTTTCTCAAAAATTTATACCTGCCAAATACAGAGAAGATGATTTGTATGCGGGTATTGATGTGGGTTCTAAAGGTGTAAAATTGAGCATCATTAAAATGGGCAAAAATGCCTCAGTTACAGGTTCTTTCGTAGCAGTAAAAGACAGTGCTATAAACACAGATTTTATATCGTTTACGCCGCAAACTTTTACTGCAACCCTATATGCAATAAGGAACCTTTATAATTTCGCCAGAAAAACTTATCGTATTGTTCCTGAAAAAATATTTACTGTTGTAAGCAGTGGTATAAAAGGTCAAGCAGAAAAAGAAAACAAACAAGATAGAATTGTAGCCCTTTCAGATTCTTTAAGGTTACTTTTAAATGAGCCAAAAAGGGCAGTGCCCGTAATTGGTGCGATGGATGAAGCTAAATTATCACATTTGGGTATAGTACCTGAGGCAAGAAGATACAATACTTTTTTAATAGATATTGGGAGCGGTAACACAAAAGGGGGATATTTTAAAAATGGCAATACAAAGGAATTAAAACTGTTTATGCTTAATTGGGGCACAAAAACCATCAGCAATGCAACAGAAAAAAGGCTTGGCGATGATAAGAGTATCGCCAATTATAAAAAGTATTTGAACAGGGTGCTTGCAGGCGAGCCTAACAATGAAATAATATATGCAGTAAATGAAAGCGGTGCGTACAATATGAACGATAACTTCGCTTTTAGTGGCGGTATTGCATGGGCTGTTGCTACAATGCTTTACCCTGAACTTGCAGATAATTCGGTTGTGCCATTAAAGTTTGAGGACTTAGCTGCATTAAATGAAAGACTTGCTTCTAATTTTTCAGTTATTACACCTGCCTCCATAGCCAATTCAGTTACAGATAAAACCATTAACAAAAAAAATATTGAAGAAGAAGTTGCCAGGGTACAAAAAGTGTTTGACCAAAAAGCACTGATGGCCGGCACGGGTCTGCTGCTAAATATTGTAAGACAGTTTGAGGGAACACAGGAAAAGAAAAACTTTTTTTTGGTAAAGAACGGGCAGTTTGGCTGGATATCTGCCTATGTAACTCAAAGCGTGAACAGTAAACTTTAAAAAAATAATATTAGCTTTAAGACAGTCAATCGTCTTTTTAATTCTTATATCCTTCCGAAATACCGCATTAACTTATTTTGATTTGTTGTTTTATGCGTGAAAATAAATACGATAAATTACTGGTTGCATCTATGATATTGCTTGTGTTATCTGCGGTAATGCTGATAATATCTGGGTACAATATTTACTTTAAAAAAAATCCTACACCTAATATAACTGCAGCGAATAATGCATTTGGCAAAGCCCCAAAACTTAGGGATTCCCTCTCAAGAATATACAGTAATATGGTTACTGATATTGATGACCATTTAAACCTTACATCGAGTAAAGTTTCAGACCCGGATACTAAAATTAAAATGGCTGAACTTGGTCAACTCCGTCAAGAGATTGTTACGTTGCTGGCCAATAAAAATAATGATGCAGATTTAAAACTGGCTCAAATAAAAATAGAAGAGCTTCAACAAAAAGTAGCATTGCTTCAAAATAAATTTGTAGGAGTAGAAACAGAGAATAAAAGACTGCAGCTATTGATAAATCAACTTATTAATGGCAAACAAAAAACTACACAAACCAGTACAATAACCCAGATTGAAAAACAAAAAGCAATAGTTTCAAGCGTAACCAATAATAATATTGCAACAGCTAGTGCTCTGCATCTGTTTGCAGTTGCCGGCAATAACAGCAGTGGGGAGGAAACAATTACAGCAGACAATGCCGAAAGGATTGTAGGCACTTTTACAATAAAAAACTTACCTGCAAAAGGTAATGGAGAATTATTGATAGTTGTATTGCAACCAGATGGGAAAGTGGTAAAAAATTCCGTTTGGGAATCAGGTACTTTTGAAAGTGCTGAAGGTAAAAAAATATACTCTAGAAAGCTTTACACAGAGACTGCTAAAGAAGAAAAACAATTGAACTTTTCCCTAACGCCTGACAGGTTTTTAAAAGGTAATTACATCATGCAAATTTGGTACAACGGTAGCATGATAGCAAAAATGACCAAAACACTCTCCTAGATCTTAGTGGAGTTTTTATTATGATTTACAAGGCTATGGATGTTTGGGACAACACACTCGTAATAAAAAAATAAACCGTCTTTTTGCAAAGACGGTTATTACTTACTAACCCTACTAAACTTATTTATACAGATTTACTCTGCTCCTTTATTTTCTTTTATTTTTTCTCTGATTTTTGTTTCAAGCTCCTCGCCCATTGCAGGATTATCGAATATGAGTTGTTTTACAGCTTCTCTGCCCTGACCTAATTTATCCCCATTATAACTAAACCAACTGCCACTTTTTTGAACGATACCAAGCTCAACACCCATATCTACAATTTCCCCTACTTTAGAAATTCCTTCGCCATAAACAATATCAAACTCTGCTATGCGGAAAGGCGGCGCTACTTTGTTTTTTACCACTTTAACTTTAATGTGGTTACCGATTATATCATCTCCATCTTTTATTTGTGCCATACGGCGTATATCTAACCTAACAGAAGAATAAAACTTTAATGCATTACCGCCGGTTGTAGTTTCAGGGTTACCGAACATTACACCTATTTTTTCTCTAAGCTGGTTAATAAAAATACAAACGGTATTTGTTTTATGAATTGTTGCGGTGAGTTTTCTTAAAGCCTGGCTCATTAAACGTGCTTGTAAGCCCATCTTACTGTCGCCCATTTCACCTTCCAACTCACTTTTAGGTACTAAGGCAGCAACAGAATCTATCACCACAACATCTAAAGCACCGGAAAGAATAAGCCTGTCGGCAATCTCCAAAGCCTGTTCACCATAATCAGGCTGTGATATCAAAAGATTGTCTATATCAACACCGAGTTTTTGGGCATATATACTGTCGAAAGCATGCTCTGCGTCTATAAATGCACACATACCGCCTTTTTTCTGTGCTTCAGCAATTACGTGAATAGCGAGTGTTGTTTTACCTGATGATTCAGGGCCATAAATTTCAACTACCCTACCCTTTGGCAAACCGCCAATGCCTAGTGCAACATCTAATCCAATAGAACCTGTTGAAATAACTTCTACTTCTGTAACGCCTTTTTCGTTCATCATCATGACCGAGCCCTTCCCAAAATCCTTGTCAATTTTATCCATCGTAAGTTTAAGTGCCTTAAACTTTTCTACATTTTCTGCCTTTTGTGTTTTTTCTGCTGCGCTCATGTGTTTGTTTTTTTTAAGTGATGTATCTTGATTTGCGTGTAAATATAAATTGTGTGACAAAACTAAATAAATAAATTTATTTGAACTAATTAATTTAGTAAAATATTAGTAAAATATTTAGTGGAGAGAGAATGAGACTTTTTGCTGAGATTTGTTTTATAGAAGAACTTTACAGTCTTGCACAGGCAGTTATGCTATGTATTTTATAGTCTTTTAATGAATCATCTATGGTTAACCACCGAAGGATGAATGGGTGAAGCATTTGGGAGCAATAGTCTAATGTAGGCGTTTGCCTCGTCCTAAAATAACTATACAGGTTAATAAATAAATCCTGATGTGGTTATA
>ENA-OFDM01000046-OFDM01000046.1-metagenomes-genome-assembly--contig:-NODE-46-length-48402-cov-3.439717_pt1 | contig 48402 bp, 41 predicted proteins | sample MGYA00153385_OFDM01 | MGnify analysis MGYA00153385
TGGGGTGTCACTCGTTTTACAGGCATTATTTAAAATAAGAAAAGTAAAATGTCCGCGAGCTTACATTGTATTGAAAAGCTGGTTGAGGAACGTAACGTCCGGCAAGGGCAGAGACGTTGCTGAGAAGTAAATCGTAAAACAGGAGAAAATTACCAAAGAATAAAAAGCAAAAACGCTTTGAAATTTTGAATATAAACATTAACTTTATTTCATATTTGTTTAACCCTAATCCCCCGCCTCATGAGAAAAGGTTTACTCCTCTCACTCTTTATTCTTATTTTATCCCACACGTTTGGCCAGGGAGTTACACTACTTTGGCGAGGTAGCGATGGTCAATGGAACAACCCAAACAATTGGATTCAAATAAATACGCCTGTAGGTCAAACGCCCATTCAACGAGTGCCTACGGAGATCGATCATGTGAGAATAAGCAGCAGCATGTCTGGTATTTCAACAGTAAACATCGTTTTCCCAGGCTCAGACTCTCTCGTTATCGGTGAAAACCGTACAACAGGAAATAGATGCCGGAGTATGCATGTTAGCAATACGCAACTCTACTTAAACAATGAAAGTTTTGATTACAATTTGAAGCTTGTGGTACATACAGGCAACGGAGGAAAATTAGTTATTGATTCAAGTTCAAAAGTGCCTCGTGGTCATTTTGTTTTAAATGGTGGAAATCCTGCTGTGAAGGATCTGGAGATACTAAACAGCCAATTTGGTACCCTATTTTCTCATGAAAATTGGAGCAATATTTTTATTCGGCCAAACGGAAAAGCCCGGCTTCTTAATAGTGCTATAGAAGGTTATTACATCGGAAGTGTTGCAAATGGCGGCGAATTAATTACGGAAAATTGTAGTTTTTTAATCAACTCATATATACTTGGTGAAAATTCTGTTGGGTCCCTTATCAATAGTACAATTGCAAACGATATAAACAACGGGACGATGAACTTTCATATCGGGAAAAATTCTGTTTTTAACTCGGCAAACGTAAACATTACATCTTTTATTACGCTAAATTTTTATACATCAGGTGCTACGCTTAGAGGTAATGTGACACTTCTGCTCGAAAACAACGGTGGTGGACCGGGCAGTGGGGGGGGGCTTTTTAAGTTTGGCCAGGCTGATCCTTCAAATCCATTGCCCAATATTATTGACGGTAATCTTACTTTTACACAAGGAAGCGTTGCGATACGAGGGGATGTGAAAATTTCGGGCGACCTCATTAATTATGGCGTTGAGCCTTTGTTTTATCCCGACACTGCGCATGTTTTTGTAAACGGGCAAGATGTTTTTAAGATAGGAGGTATAAACAATTTTTTAAACAATGTAACGATAAACAATTGCGTTGACGACATATGCCATTTTAAATTTGAATTTTTTGGAAACACCAACAGCAGGGTAAAATGGGATGTTGGTTTTCCACTGGATACCATGATCGTAAATAAAACCGGTTGTGGTAAAGTAACCATTGACAATTCCTTATATATAGCTGGACAGTTAATGGTACAAGCAGGTCAACTCGTATTGAATCCTAATGATGGTATTGCATTTAAAATGGTAACAGCAGGCAACGTCATTGTGAGCCCTGGTGCTGGTATTTTTCTGCGTCGTAACGCCGCAGGTGTACCTGCTAACATTGCAATTGGCGGTACATTGATAGACAATAATACAACGGGTGATTCTACATGTTCTGGAATTAGCAATCCCTACAACGGTACTATTTTGTCTTACAATCCGAGCATCAATATTATTACAGTTCCCATTTGTGTAAACAGCAGCAGCACATTAACCTCCATTGTTACTGGTAGTACGTATAGGTGGGAGCAAAATACAGGATCGGGATTCGCTGTTATTTCAAACAACGCTAATTTTTCTGGTGTCACCTCACGTGTACTGCAGCTAACTAATATTCCTTCTTCGTGGAGCAACTATATTTTTAGATGTATTGTAAATGGTAATATTCCAAGTCACACCTTTCGAATTAATGTTGTTTCGTCTTTACCGGCTTCGGTTTCTATAATAACTGCCTCAGGAGGAGTTTGCCAAAATGCCCCAAATAATTTTACTGCGCATCCAGTTAACGGTGGACAATTACCCAATTTTCAGTGGCAGGTAAATGGCATAAATGCAGGAACTAATAGCCCAACCTTTAGTTCATCCAGCTTGGCAAATAACAGTGTAGTTAAAGTAATCATGACGAGTTCCTTCTCCTGTGCGGTTCCTGCGACGGCCACGAGCAACAGCATTACCATAATAGTAGCTAATACCGTTGTTCCATCAGTGAGCATTGTTTCATCGGCAGTTAGTATATGTAGCAACACATCAGTAACATTTACCGCTACTCCTGTAAACGGGGGGCTTGCACCCATATATCAGTGGAAAAAGAATGGAATAAATGTTGGGACCAATAATGCACAATTTATTAGTGCTGATTTGGCATCCGGTGATGTAATAACAGCCACGATGGTAAGCAATGCTGCTTGTGCATCTGCAATACCAGTTAGCAGTAACGCAATAACCATAAATGTTACCAATAGTGTAATCCCAGGCATTACCATCAGCGGTTCACTATTAGTGAACCTAGGAGATATTAGTACCATTACTTTAACAACATCAAATGCTGGCAGTAACCCCACTTATCAGTGGCAAGACAGTACTCCGGCGCATACATGGCAAAATATTGCGGGTGCAAACAACCCGGTTATCAATTATTCTGCTTTATCTACCGGAGACAAAATAAGGGCATTGCTTACGAGCAGCGCAAATTGCGCAAACCCTTCGGTTGCGGTAAGTAATGTTCTAAGCTTTACCGTGTCACAACCTGCAAGTCCAGGGCGTGTTACCATTTATCCTAATCCGGCACATAGCTTTGTTATGGTAGATAGTTTGAGCTTGGTTGATGCCTGGGGTTCTATAACCATTTTGAGCATCGAGGGTAAAATTTATTTTACTAACAATATCTCCGGCAGGAATCAGGTAAAGATTCCTATACAAAACTTACTGCCAGGTATATATATCATAAGGTTAAACAGAAGTATTGGCGGCCCGGTGTACAAAAACTTTATCAAATTATAAAATGATAGGGTGACAGTTTTATGCAGCTATCTTTAGAGTTGCCGATCAATTAACCATTGACCATGCATGTTCAACGTCGCCCGGATTCGTCACACACAGAACCATCTGTAAAAATCCTAAGAATACCTTTATGTCCCAGCGGGGTTTTCGTATAAATAAACTATGAATTAGGAGGAAAGCATGTTACGAAACCCCGAAGTGTAATAGAGCTTAAATTGTTATTCGCCAAAGTCAACCCGATAAAGAAGATTCGAGGTTTGGATTAATTATTAAACTAAGTTGTTTTGTGCGTCGGGGTTTCACAGTTAGTTGACTTATACTTCAATTCTTACTCTTGTGACAACCCCGCCGTGACGGAAATAAAAAACTTACCATCCTACATAATTTACCCGCTTAATACTATTCATTCTTAAATACATGATTAATTGACCCGCATGATGTGTTTGATGGTCATGCATTAAAACCAAAATTTGTCTTCGTGTCATCGGTCCAGCAAAAAAGGATACAACCTCATTCAATTGTTTTTCCGTTAAATTATAGTGTGCATGATGTGCTTTATCATAAGCAGCTGAAATATATTGTAACATGGCTTCTTTACCCAAACCTGTTGTATCAAATTTGATAGTCCCTTTTTCAACAAAAAGAAAAGAAGAAGAAAGCCATTGCATATTGCCAGCAATATGAAGTAGCTGTTCTTTAAAACTCATTACCTCGGGTGTTGGTTTGTATTCAGATGCTTCTTCAGGCATTTGCGCTGCAAGCTGCAAAGTATACACTTTTGCATTGTTCCATTTTCTTGCTAATTGCATTTGTAAACTGTCTCACTTCTGTGCAGATGTTGATAAGTTAAATAACATGTAACAGAGTGTTGGAAATATGGATTTGATTAGTTTCATCTAAAATTATTTACACAAAAATATCAACATTTAAACCCATCACCATGCTATTTACAAAGTTGAAGTAGGGTACAATAAGAACCACATCTAGTATTGCTCTGTTTCACCCCTTGGCGGACGTTACATCAATTATCACCGCATTTCTTTAAGCATAAAAACTTTTCATCTCAGCAATGTCTCAGCCCTTGCCTCACGTTGCGTACATCATTTTTAGCGAATAAAAAACGCAATGTCCCCCTTGGATCACATTGCCGCAAAGTAAGACATTGCTAAGAACTAGTTCAAACGCTGTTTCATTTTCCATATCTTGCCCCTAAAAAATGCAGGCATTTAAGAGCAATATCATTGAGGCTAATGAGGTAACAATATTACTTCATGGCGGTGTTGGGAGAATACATAAAGAAGCAATTTCTCCGGAAACTGAACAGCAATATCAAGAGGCGATTATACATGCATTAACCGAGGGGCAGAAAATAATTTCATGCAGTGGTAAAAGTATTGATGCAGTAGAAGCTGTCATTAGAATTTTGGAAGATTGTCCTTTGTTTAATGCCGGTAAAGGAGCAGTGTATGCTAACAATGAAATGATAGAACTTGATGCGGCGATAATGGATGGTAAAACGCTCAATGCAGGTGCTGTAGCAGGTGTGCGTACGGTAAAAAATCCCATTTCTGCAGCCCGGAAAATAATAGATAATTCACCACATGTGATGCTTGTGGGGAGTGGCGCAGATGAGTTTGCAAAAGGGAATGGTATTGAAATTGTTGACCAGTCGTATTTTAAAGTGAAAGACCGGTGGCAGCAGATAATAAAGTTAAAAGAGGAAACCGAAAACAATACAGATCTATTTTCAAAACAGCCGCCAACAAAGCTTGGCACGGTGGGTTGCGTTGCAATAGATGAAGCCGGCGGGTTGGCTGCAGGGACTTCTACAGGCGGCATGCTCAATAAAAAATTTGGTAGAGTTGGTGATACCCCTATAATAGGTGCCGGCACTTATGCTAATAAAATATGTGCAGTTTCATGCACCGGGCATGGCGAATATTTTATTCGCCATGCAGTAGCACACGACATCTGTGCGATGATAGAATATAAATCAATACGGGTAAGTGTTGCTGTAAAAGAAATGATTGAAGAGAAACTTACAAATGCCGGTGGAGTGGGCGGCCTGATAGCCATGGATGCAAATGGTAATATTGCTGTGAATTATAATACAGAAGGCATGTTTTACGGTTATATAAAAAAAGACGGCACCATAACGGTGAACATTTGCAATATGATCATTGAATAATCCGATTGCTTCTTTCTCAGCAACGTCGCCGTTGGGAGAGGTTGCTGAGAAGCAAGGGCCGTGACTTTGCTGAGAACTAAAAACAAACTTGCCTCAGGGTTTCCTTATGGTGCAGATTGGGAAACCTGCCCCATAAATTCGGCCGAAGATGCAGCACATGCCATCCGGTTTTTTAAGTTAAATTATTGAAGAATAAACGGAGAGAAGTTGGAGGAACTAATAAAGTTTTAATGCTTTGCGGGGCATGGGCATAGGTACAAAGCCAAACATTAGTTACGGGCTATTCGCTCCAAGTCCGCACTCGTTACTCGTTTGCGGGCTTTTCGCTGCTATCCCTGCCATGCGGAGCAGCAAAGCACTTTTCAGCTTTTGTTGTAGCAAGTAGATGACTAAAATAATGGAGAATATTACACATTCATTGCAATCTTTTATCAATTCTTTCCCGTAAAAATTCCAGAAGCTGCATCTTTTGCATTTACATGCTTCTTTACTATTCTTTTACCTTCCTGCTTCACCCTGCTATTTTTCCTTAAATTCCAAACAATATCACTGGCAGCTTTTCTTGTTTGTTCAATATCTACAATAGGAAAAGGATAATCAATTCCAATCGTACAATTGTACAATTGTTGCTCAATGGTACTTAACTTCCAAGGCTCATGAATTAAATTTGCCGGAATATCTTTTAACTCTGGCAACCATTTTTTTAAAAAGATTCCGTCTGTATCGTGTTCCTGAGAATTTTTTATTGGATTGTATATTCTAATTGTGTTTACACCGGTAACACCCGCCTGCATTTGTAACTGTGGGTAATGAATACCAGGTTCATAGTCTAAAAATTGCCTTGCAAGAAAATGCAGCGCTCTCCAATCCTGCCACAGATTAAATGTAAAAAAAGAAACTACCAAGGCACGCATTCTAAAATTCAAATAACCAGTTGCTACCACGCAACGCATACATGCATCAATAAGCGGCACACCCGTTTTACCATTTTGCCAGGCTCTTATGTATCCTTCATTTTTAACTTTTACTATTGCATCATAACCCCTGTTTATATTTTCAAATTCCATCCGGCACTCGTCTTCAAATTTTTGCATAAAATGGCAATGCCAGTGCAATCTTGAAATAAAGTTTGACAAAGCCCTTTTGTTGAAACTGTTTCCATAATGCTGCATACAAAACTGGTACAGCATCTTCATGCTGATGTTGCCATAGGCGAGGTAAGGAGATAGTCGGCTACAACCCTTTCTACTAAGCTCCGGTTTAGATATGTGTTTGCTATAATTTAGATAGCGTTCTTTTAAAAAGCTATCTAAATAACGCCACGCAAGGGTTTCGCCACCTTGCTGAAAATCCTTATTAACCGTTGTTATATGATCGGGTAAATCTTTTCCTTTTAGTGATGCGTACAATGGGGATGGCAGATGCACAAAATTCCAATTCGTTTCATCTAAGAGCAAGGGCGAAAGCAGCATTGTTTGCGTCCACAAAGCGTCCCAGTTTTTTCTGCTTTTAAGCCCTCTCACCACTGCGTTGTGCTGGTACTCATTCCATTGTATATTTTTTTGCTGCGTAAAAGCTTGTACTTTTTTATCCCGGTCGTACGTAAGTTTATTACCCGTTTCTTGATGCGAGAAAATTGTTTTGATGCAGTATTCTTTTTCTATTGCTGCAAGAACAGTCAGTACTTCATTGTGGAAAATATATAAACTACCATTTACATCAGTGAGCTTTTCCTGCATATTTTGCAGCCCTTGGTAAACGAACCTCCAATGCCGTACATCACTATCTGGGCCGGCCATTACAGAAGGTTCAAAGCAGTACAAAAACAAAATTGGTACACCAGCCTTTTGTGCAAAATACAGCGGTGCATGATCTGTAAAACGCAGATCCCTTTTAAACCAAACGATATTTATTTCCGGTTTCATTATAATGCTTTAAAGATACCCTTACTAACAAAAATTATGTATCACAAAAGGGAAAGAAATTAGAAAACTTATTGAAGGTTGGGAACCAAGTCTCTACTTCTTAGTAACGTCTCGGCCCTTTGCCACACTTTGCGTAAATAATTTTGTCACCTTCGTCGGTCAATTCGCAAATTTAGGAGCGCCCAACGCCTCCACCTGTGAATCGCCGAGGCTTGGTCTTTGACCAGCCGACCTACTTTTTAGCGACTTTATTTATCACAAATAATGGTCTATAAAACTAAAATGGTCTATACCTTTTTCATAAAACAATGCTGAAGAAAAATGGTAGTCTTCGGGTAAGTTACATAGATTGGCTTTTACAGGATTGTAATGTATGTAGTTTAATTTTTGCTGAAAAACTGCGGCAGTAAACAACTCAATATTTAAGGAATCCCTTTACCAAAAATTATATTTCCTGTCAATGGCATTTACTTCATACGCTTGTAGATTATTGTCTATTGCCAACAATTTTTTAAACTCTTTTGAAGTATGTTTTATAAAGCTATTTTGTATTTTTTGTAAGTCATTGTTGGCTTTTGCTTGCCAAATGATGTGTATATGATTGGGCATAATAACAAAACCATTGATAGTAACATTATTTTCCGTTACAAGAAACTTAAGTGTTTCAACAATAATATTTTTGTATTTATCTTCTTTTAATAAATGCTTCCATTCTTGTATTGTGGCTGTAAAAAACTGCGGCCACTCTTGCGCATATTGTTGTTTCATTTATTGAAAGTAAAACAAATTATAGGTTTTTTATACTGGGTCGGCTGGTCAAAGACCAAGCCTCGGCGATTCACAGGTGGAAGCCTTGGGCGCTTACAAATTTTGGAATTGCCTTTATGTAGGCAAACGAGCCGAGAAGCTGATGAAAATAAGCAATCACCCACCCCTCATACCCTATCACAAATCTCTCCTTCTCCCGAAAACAGCGCCCCGCAGCAGCCCAACAATAAGTGTAAAGATCGCCGAACCAATTATTGCCCATACGATGGGGAACCGCTTGCCCCCTACGGTTACAGCAAAGATCTCCGGGAGGTTAAACTTGGCTGCGAGCCACATCCCAATATATGCGCCGATGAACCCAACTACAATAGAGACCAGGCAACCACCCAGGTCGTAGCCGGCTAAAGACTGTCCGATGCCACCACAGATGCCAGCGATAATGAGCAGAATAAGTAATTGTGTTAGGTCCAAGGTTTTTGTTTTTTAATATAGCACTCTCTGCAATTTGAGTGCCACAGTGGCTCCCCACTATCCTTAGAGTTAAGCGAAGCGTCTCTAAAGATTTTTAAATAAAAGAGAGACTTTGTCTCGATCAATACTATTTGTCACAATCAAAAAAAACGACCACCCAAACCCCTACACCCTCTCCAACTCCTTCGCAATCCCCTGCTTCAACCTTTCATCCACCTTTGTCTGCGCAGCATAACCAGCCCAGTTGCACACGGCGGTTTTTACTTCCTCAATAATGGCAGCAGCCTTTTTTATGGTAACCGTTTTGGCAACAGCCAGCAGGTCTGTTGTGGTTATGTTGGTACGTTTGCCATTCACCGTTAAGCTTTGGCTGCTCACCCATGGGCTGCCGGGGCGGTAGGCAAAGCATACATCGTATGCCGGAGATAGGCGCCACTCCCCTTTTTTATCCATTACAAAAGCAAAGTTTTTGGTATGGTCATCGCAGTTGCGGGCCAGCACATTAAATACCATGCGGCGGTAAAGCTGTTCCATTTGTGGATAGGGTAGGGCAAGCAAACGCATGGTTTCAAAAAGTTGCTCATAACTGTACATGCCCACATCATTAAAATCGTAATGCTGCATGGCACAAAAGGTCTGTACATGAAGTTTATCTTTTTCATTGGGTCGGTCAAAGCGCCTGGTCATAAAATGTGCCCGGCCGTTTTCTTCCAGCAGCCTGCATTCCGTCATCTCTATGCCGCAGGCCACCGCCATCAGGTGGTAAGCCATTTCTACCCTGCCGTAACCGCTGCTTTCGCCAAACTGGCTGTCGTGCACGCCATCAAATTTTATCAACCAGTGGCCAAAGCCTGCAGGTGCTGCTGCCTGTCCGCTTTTTACCTGCCCTGTTGCCGGGTTATAGGCAATAATAGCCTTTGCCCTTGCGCCGCCCGCACTTGTACCAATGGTCAAAATATCTGTCAGCGCTTTTTGCTCATCAGCATTAAAATCGGCCACCATATCTGTCCTTTCCGAGAGTATTTTCTGCGCCACATCCACCAGCGCACCAATCTCTATATTATTTGCCAGGGCAGATGCGCTGGGGTTCACAGGCTCAAACTCCAGCGCACCCATACCTCTTTTGCCAATAAAGCACAATATTTCTACCGGGTTAAGGCTATACGATGGTCGGCCGTTTTTATTGAGCCAGCTGTTAATAAGGGCGTTGCCGTATTTATCGGGCAATACATCTGCCAGCAACCCTGGCAAACCTTTAAACGTAGCGTTGTTGGCAAGCGCAGGAAACTGGTAAATGATACCTGCAGCTGTGGGCATTTTTAAAGGTGCAGGGTTTATGCCCGTGCGTACAAAACCGCTTTCATATTCAAAAGCAGCCATGCCCGTTGCGGCATCATATGATACGGCCCCTACGGTTTTACCCCACATTTTTACAAAAGCGGTTGTAATCATTTTGTACCGGTTAAGGGTGGCAAAGTATGTTTAGCGCCATAGCCTGCCCGCTGCTTTTTTTGCTGCATCATTTTGGCCAGCAACAGCGGACTGATGGGCTCGTTTATTTCAAAGTTTTTGAGCACGGGCAATTCACCAATGGCCCGCAATATTTGTATAAAAGAAAGCATGTTGCCGCCGGCACCGTTTTCCATTTTTAAGAGGGTCGTACGATCTACCCCTGCCGCATCTGCTATCTGTTGCTGGGTTTTGTTTAGCTGCAGCCGTTTGGCCTTTATAAACCCACCAAGCAGTTGCATAAAAGCGCTGTCTGTCTGAGCCAAAAGGTTATTCTCGTTAATAAATAAGCTCATTTGTTGCGTATTTACCACAATATAACCATTTAAATAGTTATTATGGTGTTTTCGCAACTTTTATACTAAAATTATATATGGTGTTTTCTCAACATTATATAGTATAATGAATTACAATGTTGTAAAAAACAAACATACATGTATTGGGAATAAATATTAAACACAAAGGACACAAGGGAAACTGGTTGCTTTGTGGGTTTTTCTTTGTGGGCCTTGTGTTTAAAAAAGATATGCCACAGATTAAACAGATTCTCACAGATTTCTCTTTGAGTCCCTTTTGCGTCTTAGCGCCTTTGTGGTTCAAAACCCTTCCACCTCACCACTAACCCAATCCCAAATTCCTTTTTTTCCTCTTTCTTTCTTTGTTCTCTTAGCCAAATTCCCACATAAGCACTCGCCACCATCAACCCCCAACCTCCAACTCGCAACCCGCCACTCACAGTACGCTCACCCTACCCATACCCTACGATGGTTCATTAGAAGCCTATAGAAATGAAAAGCCATTGTTCCCGCAAGCGACCGGCAGCGACCGCAAGCGCCCTGCAACTCCCCAAAGTTCCTTATCGTGCCTTGCTGTGCCTTGTTGCGACCTGCAGTGCCCGCAAGGGTTTCAGCGGTTTTTTGCCATCGTAATGTTGCTGTATGAATGACGCAGTAAAGAAGGCGCCTCACTGATCAGAGTTTCATTACAAGCAGCATTCACATTTAATCATTTAAAAAAACAATAAAAATGGCACGTCAAAAAAGTATTATTAAACTACAGGGAACCATCGATGATATTTCCTTCGTGAAAACAATGGATGGCTACATGGCCCGCAAGGCAACATCCGTAAACAGTGCACGCATCGCCTCCGATCCTGCCTTTCAACGCACCCGGGAAAACAACAGTGAGTTTGGCAGAGCAGGCAGTGCATCAAAATTGCTTAGAACTGCTTTTCGTTTGCAGATACAGCAGGCAAAAGACCGCAGGGTCGTAAGCAGGCTTGTAAAAGAAATGATGAAGGTTGTAAAAGCAGATTCAACCAGCACCCGTGGTATGCGAAATGTGGTAGATGGGGAGGCAGAAATGTTGCAGCAGTTTGAATTTAATGCAAACGCACAACTCTCTACTACACTTTTTGCACAGTACACACCTAGCATCAATAGAACCAGTGGCGCTGTGTCTATAACAGTTCCGCCATTCACGCCGCTAACAGGTATTGTAGCACCAGATGGCGCAACGCATTTTAAATTGATGGCCGCTGCAAGCGAAATAGATTTTGAAACCAAAAACTTTCTTACAGACAGTGCAGACACAGGCAACCTGCCGATTAACAGTGTACCAACAGCAATCATTACGCTGGCAACCACACTTCCCCAGCAAGTACGCATCCGCTGTTTTTGGTATTCGGCATCCAGTTTAGCCAGCTCGTAAACGGCATAGAGTATCCGCTTAAAAACGGTGCCTTCAATGCCCTAAGTGTTGCCTTGGTTTCAGGAGTTTAGGGGAATAGGTGAATAGGCAAAAGTGAATAGGCTAAGGCAAAAATGCAAGGCAAATTAACAGTGGTAAAATCAATATGACTAGTAAAAGGGAGATGTAATAAATAACAACATCTCCCAATTACTAAGTAATTAATCTAATAAGCCAGCAAAGTATATGTCTCAAATCTTATGTCTCGAACCTAAACCAAATTGCAGACCCACCAACTGTTGCATAAGCCGCCTCTTTTTACCCGGTAATGCCGCAGGCATTATTGAAAAAATGCAAAGCATAATTTTTTCAAAGGGTAAAAATCAGCTGCGTTGCAACAGAGAAGCCCGCCGGCTAAGAGGCAAAAACACTTGAGCAGTTTACAGTGAGCAAAAGATGAAAAGACCAAGCTTTAAATCTTATGTCTAAAATTTTATGTCTAAAATCTTTCCTTTCAAAGGGTAAAAATCAGCGGCGTTGCAACAGAGAAGCCCGCCGGCTAAGAGGCAAAAACACATGACCAGATCACCGTAATCAAAAGAGGAAGAGACCAAGCTTAAAATCTTAAATCTAACAAAATGCAAATAACCATCAACCGAACATACAACCCTAACGGCACAAACGGAATCTTAAACATCAACGGAGAATTTATATGCTTCACCATAGAACTCCCATGGCACAATAACCTGCCACAGATTTCCTGCATACCCGAAGGAGAGTATAAAGTAGTACCAAGGTTCAGCAAAAAGCATGGTGGACATCTATTAATAAAAGATGTTCCCGGGCGGGCACTAATACTGTTTCATCCCGCAAACAATGCTATAAAAGAACTGCGTGGTTGTATAGCACCGGTACTTACACAGTCGGGGGCGGGTACAGGAACCGCATCACGGCAGGCATTTAATAAACTGATGGCAACCGTGTTACCTGCCATTGGCAACGAACCAATTTTAATTACAATTTTAAAACAACAATCATCATGACGTTAAAAAAAAGAATACAGTCACCAACACCAACCTTCTTTAAAAAACTCCAAAAGTGGGGCATAATCGTAGCAGCACTCGGCGCTTCCATATTAGCCGCACCTGCAGCAATGCCGGTTCTGCTTATAAAAATTGCCGGTTACTTGGCTGTTGCAGGCGCCGTTACTACAGCAGTAAGCCAGGCTGCAACCCATAAGGATGTAAAGAAAGAAAAAAAGGGGATTAAACTTTAACCTCACCAACTAGTTGAATGTTTGTTAAGCAGCCAAAAACAATATAAAAACAACCTGCTGTATTGCAAACATTCAACTTTTTTTATAAGGAGTAGTACACTTAAAAAACCAATTATACCAGAAAAATACAATATATAATTGTAGCATGCTGCTTTTTATGATAAACTTTTAATGGTTATTATCTGCTGATAATCAGCAGTTATAAAGCCATAAAATAAACATACTTTCAAAAGATTATTAAACTAAATTATTTAGTATTTTTAACCTCCAGTCGAAAGATTGTAACAGTTTAAATGATAAAAAAGATGATTACAGCAACAAAACAACAGATTAAACCTTATTCCTCCGGCGAGCTTGCAGCCCAATATGGCATCAGTACCAAAACATTGCGCACCTGGCTCAAAATGCACCAGCAGCATATTGGTGTAAGAATGGGTAAGTATTTTACAGCACTACAGATTCGCATTATTTATGAACGCCTTGGTGCGCCGGATTAATATAGAATACTGACCTGTTCAATCTATTTATATAAATAACTTAAATCCAAAAAAAGATCAGTTAATAGTTAAGCCATAAATTATTCTCATCGGCATAAAGTGAATTGATGTATTCACTCCCTCTTTTAAATGAGACATGGGCAAAAAGCTACTAAAAGTCTTCCTGTAATTCGTAATTCCTTCCTAATCCCCAATTCCCAATTCCCAAAAAATGTGGTCCCGCCAAGAATCGAACTTGGATCTAAAGTTTAGGAAACTTCTATTCTATCCATTGAACTACGGGACCGCTTAATTATTTTATGGATGTTAAAATTAAGGTATTCCTAAAATAACAGAATTTAAAAAAATAATATCAATGGCATGTTATATGATTAATGGTTTTTAATATGTTAAGGTTTTTAATCAAACGTTAAGTTAATAAATTTCATTTTCTTAAATAAAATCATAAAACCATTCACATGTTATCCACGTAAGTGGCCTTAACAATTAATTTAAACATTTCAAAAACAAACAAGACATGATTTTAAGATTTACTAAAATAATCTTACCGGTAATGTTGCTAACGATGTACTTAAGTACAGTGTCAGCGCAAAATACAGCCAAGGAAAATCCAATTACCACCGCTGTTCCGTTTTTAAGATTATCTGCAGATGCTCGCACTGCAGCAATGGGCGATGCTGCCGTTGCCACTAATCCTGATGCAAACTCTTCTTTCTACAATGGGGGGAAAACTGCCTTTAATGAGGCAAAATTTGGCATTGGGGCAACTTATACCCCGTGGCTAAGTGAACTTGGTGTAAGAAATCTTTTTCAATTGGCATTATCTGGGTACTATAAAATAGACAAAAACCAGGCATTAAGTTTTGGCGTAAGAGATTTTAGCCAGGGTGAGTTTTATTTTACTGACGATATGGGGCAGGCTATTAAAACTTTTAAGCCAAACGACATAGCCTTGGAAGTTGGTTATTCCCGTAAATTGTCTGAAACCTTTGGTCTTGGCGTAACGGGTCGTTATATAAACAGCAGGCTTGCGAGCAATGTTGGCAGTATCAGCAACTACAAAAGTGGTAATGCTGTAGCCGCAGATATTTCTGCGTTTTACAAAGGAAAAAATGGATTGAACTTCGGCCTTGCCTTAACCAATTTAGGCAGCAAAATGGATTACGGTAGTGCATCAAGCTACATACCTGCAAATATTTCATTAGGTACCTCTTATAACAAATCTATTGACAACGACAATAAGATAACGTTTACTGTTGAGGCCAACAAATTACTTGTACCAACACCACCAGACCCTACAGATGCTGCAAAAGTTGCAGCTTACGGATCGGAGGGTGTGGTAAGCAGCTGGTTTAAATCTTATGGATATGCACCGGGCGGCAGCAAAGAAAAGTTGCAAGAAGTACAGCTGGGCTTCGGTTCTGAATATTCTTACAAAGATCAGTTTTACTTACGTGGTGGCTATTTTTATGAAAATAAATTAAAAGGCAATAGAAATTATGCTACTGTAGGTGCAGGTGTTGTATATAAATCTACCGGATTCAACCTTTCTTATCTTATTCCTACAGGTAACAATACCAACAACAATGCTTTAAAAAATACATTTAGACTTTCTCTTTTATTCGCCTGCAAAAACACTAAATAATTAATCTAAACATTACTGTAATGAAAAAATCTATTTTAAAAATCAAGCAAATGATGATGGTGCTTGCCCTGCTTGCAGGCAGCTTTTCATCTTTTGCATCAAGCCACAGAGAGGCGCCGCTAATTTCTAACGATCCTCTGGCAGATAATACCGATGTATACGCTTTCAGAAGCCCTGATGATCCAAACACAGTTACTATTATATGTAACTGGATCCCTTTTGAATTGCCTGAAGGTGGACCAAACTATTACAACTTCGGTACAAATGTGCGCTACGAAATACACATTAAAAACAAAACCACAAGTACCGCAGATGATATTTTATATCGTTTCACCTTTAGTCAGGTAAATGAAGATCCTTCAACGTTTTTCAACATCCGTTTAGGAAAACAGAATCTTAAGAATACATATATATGTGAGAAGAGTGTAAACGGTAGCGCCTTCGTAACTATTGTTACAGGTGGTATAGTGCCGCCAAATAATATTGGTCCACGCTCTATAAACTCTGGTGTTGGTTTAAATGCACCTAGTTATGAGTCTTTAATGACAGCAGCTATTGCAACAGCTACTTCAGGTGAAAAAGTATTTTGTGGCCCGGTAGATGATCCTTTCTTTGTAGATCTTGGTGGTATATTCGATTTGGGTAATGTTCGCCCACAAGGCAATACTACTAATCCTACCATAGATGCCCTTAACAGACACAATTGTCATACAATCGCATTAAAAATTCCTATCAATCTTTTACAAAAAGATGGCAAAACAGCTGCACAGGCTACCAGTATTTTAGATGCTGATTATGTAATCGGTGTTTGGGCAAGTGCGAGCAGACAGCAAATCAAAACATTAACTTCTGGCAGCAGTTCAGCAACTTTATCCGGACCATTCGTTCAGGTATCTCGTTTGGGAATGCCATTGGTTAACGAAGCTATTATACCTGTAGGTATGAAGGATAAGTGGAACTCTTCTAATCCTGCAAACGATGTACAGTATGCAAAATACTTTACTAACCCTGAGTTGGCTTTGTATATGGATGACAGCCAGTTTGGTACTGCAGTTCCTGCATTAAATGCATTAAGAATACAGGCTCGCTCATTAGGTAGTTTCGATTTTAGAAATGGTAAACCAGGCTTGTTTAATTTAAAAGGGTCTCCAGCGTTAAACGGTACTGCATTGTCTGAAGCAGCATTTGGTGGGGTTTTGTTACCCGATAACATGAGCCCAAGAGCAGTAGATATCTTACCTATATTTTATACCGGTGTTCCAAACCTTGCCCCTTACCAGTTGGCAACAGGCAAAACAGGCGGTCCGTTATCTGCAGGTAAGCCTTTTATAAATAACTTTTTACCAACCCTTGGCGATATGCTTCGTTTAAATATGGCTGTACCAGTTACACCACGTAACGACCCTAAATTCAGCAGCCTTGGTATTATAAATGCAGCAGTTCTTGGTCTTACCGATCCTGCTTACAATGGCAGCACTGCGTTACAGTTTATTCCAAATATGGATGGTTTCCCTAATGGTAGAAGGTTGGAAGATGATGTTACAACTATCGAGCTCCAGGCAGTAAGTGGTGTAGCACTAGCAGCAATCGGATTGTTCTACGATGATTACATTCCCGGCCAATCACCTGTAACTAAAAATTTGGTTAATGTATTAAGTTTTAATTCAGGCCCAACAAAAAACGATACAACGTTTAAGCCTGCTTTCCCTTATGTACAAACACCATGGAGAGGATACGATTATACCATCAAACCAAGATTCTAAGCATTTTTAAATCATTATAAATACAAGTTAATATGAAACAATATTTTAAAAAACTTACTGCAATGTTGCTGTGTGCTGTCACATTTGCAATAACTGCTTCTGCCTCCAGTCACAGAGAAGCTCCATTGATCAGTAATGACCCACTTGCAGATAATACTGATGTATATGCATTCCGTAGTCCTGCAGATTCCAGCAAGATCATTTTAATTGCTAACTATATTCCTTTCGAACATCCGGCAGGTGGTCCAAACTATTATAATTTCGGAGAGAATATTCGCTACGAAATTCATGTAGATAATAACACGGCTACAGCCGGCGATGATATCATTTATCGCTTCACATTTACACAGGTAAATGAAGATGGTTCAACTTTTTTCAATATCCGCTTAGGCAAACAAAATCTTAAAACCACTTACAAGTGTGAAAGAAGTATGGATGGTGGTGCCTCATTTACTACTATTGTAGCTGCAGGTATTGTACCTCCAAATAATATTGGCCCTCGCAGTATAGAGTCTGGCGTAGGACTTGGCGCAAGCAGTTACGAATCGTTGGCAGATGCAGCAATTGCAACTGCAACTTCAGGCGAAAAGGTTTTTTGTGGTCCAAGAGATGATCCGTTCTTTGTAGATCTTGGTGGCGCTTTTGATGCAGGTGGTTTTAGAACCGCAGGTGCAAGAGATGGTTTGGCTAAATTGAATTGTCATACAATAGCTATTGAAGTGCCTATTAGTACTTTGCAGAAAACAGGTAGAACTACAGCAACTGCAACAAGTATTTTAGATGGTGATTTTGTAATAGGTGTTTATGCAAGCGCAAGCAGACCGGCAATTACTACACTAAGCACAACTGGTGATAAACCATCAACTTCTGGTGCTTGGGTGCAGGTATCTAGACTTGGTATGCCTTTAACAAACGAAGTTATTATTGCTTTGGGTGATAAAGACACATGGAATGCAACAAGTCCCGCAAACGACGGACAATTTATTCCTTACTTTAAAAACCCGGAGCTTGCTTTGTATATGGATGATTCTCAATTTGGCGGAGCAGTACCGGGCTTAGCAAATTTAAGAATACAAACAAAATCTTTAGGAGCTTTTGATTTTAGAAATGGTAAACCAGGTTTGTTCCCTTTAAAAGGTAATCCTGCATTGGATGGTACAGCATTATCTGAAGCTAACTTCGGTAGCATTTTGTTGCCGGATAGTGCAAGTCCTAGAGCTGTAGATATCTTACCTGCATTTTACACAGGCGTACCAAACCTTCGCCCTTACCAGTTAGCTACAGGCAAACCTACAGGTAACCCATTAGCAGCAGGTAAGCCTTTTATCAATAATTTTTTACCATCCCTTGGCGATTATTTAAGGTTGAATATGGCGGTACCGGTTACCCCAAGAAAAAGTCCTGACTTTAGCCCGCTTGGTATTGTAAATGCTGCTGTATTAGGTTTAACAGATCCAAGATTTAATGGCAGTGCAGCCTTACAAAATATACCAAACATGGATGGTTTTCCTAATGGTAGAAGATTGGAAGATGATGTTACAACAATAGAATTACAGGCTGTAGGTGGTGTGTTTCTTGCCGCTATCGGTTTGTGGTACGATGATTATGTTATTGGCCAGAGCCCGGTAACACCACAACTTTTAAATACCCTTACTTTTAAAGAAGGTGTAGGTAAAAATGATACCACGTTTAGAGCAGCTTTTCCTTTCGTTCAAACCCCTTGGAGAGGGTTTAGAGGTGCAAGTTTTGTAGGTCCAAAAAGTGATAACATTGGCTTAGGAATTATACCGGGTTATCTTGGTGTATCAGCTTATCCAAATCCGTTTAAAACTTCTACAAGAATTCGTTATAAACTTACTGACGCTGCTAACAATGTACGTGTAGAAATTACAGATGCACTTGGCAGAAAGATAGCAACATTCGAAGAAGGTAAAAAACCAAAAGGTGAATATAACTTTGTATTCGACAAACCTAATTTAGCCGCAGCATCTTATTATGTAAGAGTATATGCTGACGATTACAAATCTCCTACAATTGGAATTGTAAAAACTAATTAAGGATATTAATGAAAATTATCATAGAAAAAGAAGAACTTCGGTTCTTCTTTTTTCGTAAATTGTAAAAACTAAAACCAACATGAAACGTTCTTTTAACCTCTATACACTCCTGTTTTTAATACTCTCGGGTTTTACAACATTTTTTCTCAACAGTTGCCAGCCAAATGAAAAGAAATTACAGCAATATATAAGCGAACAAAACCCCATGGATATTCCTGATCTTATAGAAAGAAAAGGAGCTTTGGCAACAGCAATAGAATGGACCAAAACAAAAGAAAAAGTTGCAGAATTAAAAGCGAAGATTGCTAAAAAACCCGAAGATACAAAACTGCGTTTGCAGGCAGCAACCATTTTTATTACAGAGCAGCGTATTACCGGCGAGCACCATTTTTATTATGCAGCTATTGAAAAAATATTGAATGGCGTGCTTACTTTAGATCCAAATAATTTTGAAGCAAAAGTGTACAAAGCATCTTTAAGAATGAGCCAGCACCAGTTTGCCGATGCCAAAAAAATAGCAGAAGAAGCAAGAGTTATTAACCCTAACAATGCCTACGTTTATGGCATATTGGTAGATGCTAATGTAGAGCTTGGTAACTATGCAGAAGCTGTTGAAGTATCAGATAAAATGCAGGCATTAAAACCCTCACTGGAGTCTTATTCAAGAGCATCTTACCTGCGTGAAATATATGGCGATAACAATGGTGCAATAGAAGCAATGAAACTTGCAGTAAAAGCAGGTTTGTCAGGCAGCGAACCACAATCATGGAGCAGAAATATACTGGGAGATTTATACTACAATACCGGCAAGATCGATGAAGCTGAAGCAACTTATGCTGAAAATCTTTTATTAAGACCAAGCTATGCACCAAGCATGGCAGGGCTTGCAAAAATTGAAGCACAAAAAAAGAACTATCCAAAAGCACTAGCCTTACTCGATTCTGCAAACAGTATTATGCAGCAAAATTCTTTTGGGGAGCAAAAAGCTGATGTATACGCCGCAATGGGAGATACCGCTAAAGCTGCTGCGCAATACAAAGATGTACAAAAGCTGTTGATATTTGATGCAGCTACACCAGGTCATTCCGTTTCGCTGGAGTTAACAAAATCTTTTATAAAAACAAACCAGTGGGATAGCGCACATAAATATGCAATGATGGAATTCAGTGTACGCCCTAAAAATATTGATGTAAACAATGAACTTGCATGGATTGCATACAATACAAAAGACATGGCAAAAGCAAAAGAATATTTAAAAGCTGCCCAAAGTACCGGCAGTAAAAACCCTGAATTATTAAAGAGAGCCACGGCTATCAACAACAGTAAATCATAATAACGGCGTAGGTTTAAATGAAAAAAGGATTACTATATATTGTTATGATTAGTTACGCAATAGTAATTATTAAACCTGCGCTTCCTTATGTGTCAGATTTTATAGGGCACGTTTTATTTTACCAGCAACATTTGGCAACCGTGCATTTTGAAAACGGTAAATACCATTTACACAATGAGGTTACAAAAAATATAAAGGAAGAAAACTCGGGCAAAAACTCGCTCCCCGAAAAGAAAAAAATTACAACAGAGGAATATACCAAAGCTTCAAGTAAAGACACATCAATATTTACCTCTTTATTAGTTATTGAATATGCCGCTTATATGCAGCAAAATATTCATTCTCCATACCTGCCCTGCAATTACCTGCCTCCCCGGGTTTAAACAGTACATATTATTTACAATGCAGCATTGGCTTTTTTAATAAAGGCTAACCATCCTGCTTTTTATCTCAACTGTTTAAAACATATTATATATGCAGTACAAAATATTTACACGAATTCTATTTTCATTATCATTATTTGTATCATTTACAACAACAATAACAGCACAAAATACCATTACAGGAAAGGTGTTGGATGCTTTAAGTAGGCAACCTCAGGAAGCGGTGTCAGTATCTTCAGCAACAAATGCTAACCAAAAAACACTAACAGATGAATATGGAAACTTTTCTTTAAAATGTTCTGATCCTCAAACCAGTCTGGTTGTTTCTCACATTGGTTTTAAAACCGCTACAATTATTACAGATGGCAAAACAGATCTAAAAATAGAACTCCAGCCCGATGCAATTAGCCTGGAAGATGTAAAGTTACAGTCAACCGGCGTAACCAAATTTAATACCCTGGCAAAAATTGATCTTGCTTTAAATCCTGTAAAAAATACACAGGAATTATTAAGGCTGGTACCTGGTTTATTTATTGCCCAACATGCAGGCGGCGGTAAAGCCGAGCAGATCTTTTTAAGGGGTTTCGATAATGATCATGGTACAGATATACAGGTAAGTGTCGATGGTCTTCCTGTAAATATGGTTAGTCATGCACATGGACAGGGTTATGCAGACACGCATTTTATTATTCCCGAAACCATTAATAATATTGATTTTGGTGCAGGGCCATATTATACCCAGCATGGTAACCTTAATACTTCAGGTTACGTAGCATTTTCTACTTTTAATAATATTTCTAAAAGCAGAGTACAGGTAGAAACAGGTAGATTTAATACTTTTCGCACACTTTCCATGATAGACCTTTTAAAAAAGAACAAGGATAAACAAAGCGCCTACATAGCAGCAGATTATTATTATACCAATGGTGCAACGATCAATCCTCAACATTTTAACCGTTTTAATATCTTTGGTAAATACAACTTAGCCATTACTTCTAAAACACAATTAACTACGAGTTTATCCGCATTCAAAAGCAAGTGGGATGCATCGGGACAAATACCACAACGATCTGTAAAAGATGGATCAATAGGTCGATTTGGATCTTTAGACCCTTCAGAGGGAGGAAATACAGAGCGTTACAATGCAAACGTTATCCTTTCGCATTCTTACAATAGCGGTTCCACATGGGAAAATCAGGCTTATTATACCCGAAATAAATTTAGTTTGTTTTCTAACTTTACTTTTTTCTTGACCGACTCTGTTAACGGCGATGAAATTAATCATAGAGAAAGTAGAAACTTGTTTGGATATCTGTCAAAGTTTACACATAAATCCAATCTGGGAAATGCAGTGGTAACTTCAGTTTATGGTGCAGGCTTAAGGTATGATGCCACTACAAATGCACTTGTACATGTTGCTAAAAGACAGTTTTTAAATTACGAAACCCTTGGAGATATAAAAGAGGCAAATGCTTTTGGATTTATACAGCAACAAATAGCTAAAAATAAATGGTTTATAGATGCCGGTGTAAGGTTCGATTATTTACACTTTAGCTATCTACAAAAATTAAAGAACCTTCCACAGGATCCTGCTCAGGGCAAAACAATTGTTAGCCCAAAATTAAGTATTCAATATACTGTAACCCCCAAGCTTCAGCTTTTCACAAAACTTGGTAAAGGCTTTCATTCAAACGATACCCGTGTAGTAGTGCGCAATCAAGGGTTTAAAATTTTACCTGCAGCTTATGGTGCAGATGTTGGCTTTATCTTAAAACCCACAAAAAAGTTTTTATTAAATGTAGCAGTATGGTATTTATACCTTGAGCAGGAATTTGTATACAATGGCGATGATGCAAATGTAGAGCCGAGTGGTAGAACAAGAAGACAGGGAATTGATTTTATTGCACGTTATCAGTGGACATCCAAACTATTTTCTACCCTCAACGTTAACCTTACAAAACCAAGGTCAATTGACGCACCAAAGGGAGCAAACTATATTCCATTGTCTCCCACGGCAAGCAGCACCGGTGGTATATTTTACAAACCACTTACTGGTTTTAATGGTGGACTGACTTATCGTTTAATTACAGACAGGCCTGCAAATGAAGACAACTCCATCACCGCAAAAGGATATTTTGTAATGGATGCTTCTTTAAACTATACCAAACCAAAATATGAAATAGGTGTGTCAATAGAAAACTTACTCAATACAACATGGAACGAAGCGCAATTTGCAACGGAATCAAGATTACAAAATGAACCTTCTGCTATAACTGAACTTCATTTTACACCGGGAATACCTTTTGCCGCAAGGTTAAAACTGGCTGTATTCTTTTAAATAAATTATTAACCCCGTCAATGGTTGCAAAGCCTTGGCGGGAGTTATTATTTTAATGGTTGAAATATAATTTAATAATTTAGGGTATGAATCAAAGCCATTTTAAAGGTAATTGCCGCATCATCGGTTGCATGATCTTGTTTTTTCTTATCAGCCAGTCGTTGATGGCGCATGACGTGGAAGGGCTTTCAAAACTGAGTAAAACGGATGTTGCATTTATTTATCTGCAACTTGGTTATACGCATATATTGCCTCTTGGTGTAGATCATATTCTGTTTGTGATATGTCTGTTTTTATTAAATCCAAAACTCAAACCAATTCTTTGGCAGGCAACTGCTTTTACAATTGCACATACCATTACGCTTGGGTTGGCAATGTATAAAGTTATAAAACCCCCAACAAGTATTGTAGAGCCGGTTATTGCTTTATCGATTATGTACGTAGCACTGGAAAATATTTTCTCTACTAAATTAAAAGCCAGCAGAATCGGCATTGTTTTCCTTTTTGGGTTAATACATGGAATGGGCTTTGCCAGTGCACTTACAACTTTAGGGTTACCCCAAAACGGATATTTTACATCACTTATTATGTTTAACCTTGGTGTAGAACTGGGGCAGATAACTGTTATTTTAGCAGCCTATTTTTTATTGGCAAAACCATTTGGCAATAAACCGTATTATAGAAAAAGAATTGTTATACCGCTTTCTATTATAATTGCGGCAGTTGCACTTTATTGGACAATAGAAAGGATTTTCTTTGTATAATAAGGCTGTTTTAGCCTTTATGGCGGGTAATATTCGTCAGCTGTACATCTTAATTCGCCCTTATCTTTGCGCCCAAATTTTGCAACTATGAAATGGATGAATACGCTTATTAAATACCGTCTTTGGCTTGGTATATTGTTACTGGCATTGGCTGTTTTTGTAAATTATCAAACAGGCTTTTGGCCATCATTTATTTTATATCTTTTAGCAGCCATTCTTATTCTTGGTCACTTTCTATTTGGTCCAATGCGGCTTATACAGTCTCACATGGAAGCCGGAGATATGGAGGCTGCAACAAAAGTCGTTAACTCAATCGTATTCCCACAATTGCTTATTAAGCCAATGCGCTCTGTATATTATACAATTAAAGGAAACCTCGCAATGGTTTCGCAGGACTTTGATACAGCAGAAAAGCACATGAAAAAAAGCCTTGAACTTGGCGGCGGTGCTTTAACAAAACAGGCTGAAGGTCCAAACAAATTACAACTCGGCATGCTCTGCATACAAAAAGGAAAAGTGAAGGAGGGTGAAGCTTACATTCGTGCGGCAATTCGTGCAGGCTTACCCGACAGTGAAAATAATGCAGCAGCTTATCTTCAGCTTTGTTCTATCATGATGAATAAAAGAGAGTTTAGATCAGCTAAAGAATACTTTAGAAAAGCGAAAAGTTTTAAACCTACAACTCCTCAAATTGTAGATCAGATAAAGCAGATTGAAAAGTACATTACGAGAATGCCTGGATAGAATAATATTTATAAAATTATACTGTATTTAGTGCAATCTTTACTTAATTAAAAATACCTGCGCCCTTGCATTTAGCAATTTTTGTTGAAGATTCTTACCGGTGTTGATGGGGCGCCTGTTGCTGTAACTTTTAACAGATTTAATTCTTGAAGCACTAATGTAGCGAGATAAAAAATACTGTTTTACCATAAATGCACGTTCTTCTGCAAGACTCTTACAATAATTATTTATCCCCTCTGTTTTATAAGCGTGACCTTCTATTCTGATTTTATATGATGGATTTTCCAATAAAATCTTTACCACATTATCTAAAGCAGAATAGGACCTAAATACCAGCCAAGATCCGTTGTTGTCAAACGGTATTATAATAGCATCCTTATCAGGACAACCATTTTTTTCTGCATACCCAAATTCGTCCGGACAGGTATCTGTTGTATCTGCAATGCCATCTTCATCTCTGTCATAAATAATTGGTGGCGGCGGCGGCGGATAATTTAGAATAAGCTCTGCACGGCAAATTTGCGAGTGATCATCTTTATCTACATCACTGTTGCCGGATTTGCTTGCACTCATGCCTTTTATCAGTAAAAGACGATCTTCATTTACGCCTCTGCCAAGAATATAATCTCTAACAAATAATGCCCTGTCCAGAGCCAAATATTTGTTTATAGAATCATTTCCTTCTTCAAAATGCGCATAACCAAATACAGAAAGCGTTATACTTTTATTTTTGTAAAGCAGATTTATAACACTGTCTATTACTTTAAAAGTTTTTGGATAATATAAAGCTGATTGTCGGTATTCGAAAGGAACAATGATAAGTCCTGAATCAGAAGGTGGTCGTTGAGATATGCTTAATTGAGATGTTGCTTTTCCAATTCTTACGGGAACAGTTTGTGCATTAATTTTGGGTAAAATACAAAACAAAAAAAGTAAAACAAATAGGTATTTCATGAATGCTGTAAACTACGGATGTTGGGCATTTGCAATAATTGTACCGATAAAAATTACATAACATTTTCTCCTCTTTTGCAATTGCTAACGATCTTTAACATCTCCTGTTTAATTTTTCCCAAAATCAACATTACTAAAATTTTGCAATGAAGTACTTTTGCGGCAAAATTAAGAACCATGGCATTAGTAGGAAAAAAAGCACCTCATTTTGAAATATCTGCAGTAATAAATGGCGAAGAAATTATTGAAAACTTTAGCCTCGATCAATACATCGGAAAAAAGAATGTAATTTTCTTTTTCTATCCAAAAGATTTCACGTTTGTTTGCCCAACAGAAATACATGCTTTTCAGGATAAACTTACTGAGTTTCAAAAAAGAGATACTGTTGTAGTTGGATGTTCTACAGATACAGAAGAAACACACCTTGCATGGTTGAATACAGCAAAAGATAATGCAGGCATACAGGGCGTAACTTTCCCGATTGTAGCTGATGCTGCAAAAACAATTGCATTAAACTACGGCGTTTTAGGTGGTGAGTACAGTTACAACAACGAGACAAAATTATGGTCGTTTGCGGGTGCTCCAATCGCTTACCGCGGTACTTTTTTAATTGACAAAGAAGGAACAGTAAGACACGAATCAATAAACGATTTCCCGTTAGGCAGAAATATAGATGAATACATCCGTTTAATAGATGCTCAGCTGCATGTAGAAAAATATGGTGAGGTTTGTCCTGCAAACTGGGAAGAAGGAAAAGAAGCAATGACTGCAACACAAAAAGGTGTAGCACAATATTTTTCTACAAACTAAAATAAATAAATATGTTAATAGAATTAGCAGAAGATAATTTTCAAACATTGTTGAATGAAAATACAACTGTTGTAGTGCAATACACAGCAGCCTGGTGCGGAAACTGCAGAGTGATGAAACCAAAGTTTAAAAGGTTTGCAGGCGAAAATGAAAATGTAGCATTTGTATTGGTAGATGCTGAAAAGTTTCCGGATGCACGAAAATTTGCAAACGTAAGTAACCTACCCACATTTGCATCCTTTAAGAATGGCGTACTTTTAAACCAGGTGCAGACAAATAAAGAAGATGTACTTAAAACCCTTATTAATGAAGCTACCGTTAATTAAACAGATACAAAGATCTGCAACAGCAGAAGAAATAAATACTACCATAAAAGTATTGGAAAATATAAGCGAGGTGCCTTCTTTAAAACCCGATGAAATTGATGTGATTGGCGAATTGATATCTAATTTATGTGGCGCTTTAGAAGTGCACGAATCAATATCAAACGGTATGTCAGAAAAAGATGCGCTGAATGGTTTTATGAAAAAAGTTTTGGGTTCTATTGACCAATAGAATTTTGTATAAAGAAAAAAGCCGGTTTGTAAAAGCCGGTTTTTTAATGCATAAAACTCAAAGTTTTTTATAAAAACAACATATTAAACTGAGGGTAAATGTTGGAGTAAACTTTTAATAAATCACCTTGTTCATTAAACTAATATTTGATAAACTTAATCAGTTACTTTTATAATTTATACCGAAGTATCTAGTAAAAATTTCAGGAGTAAATAATATAGATTGAAATGGGAGATAAAAACTGATTCCAAAAGGCCTAAATCTTTAATTTTTTATGAGTACTCAAAATCCTATTTTAAAAATTGCATACGATCCCATTTATGCGCATCCTTTACCCGAAGGTCACCGCTTTCCCATGCTTAAGTATGAGTTGATACCGGGGCAATTATTATTTGAAGGAACTATAACAGAAGAAAATATTTTTGCACCAAAGCTTTGCTCCCGAGAAACAGTTTTACTTACGCATGATGAAGCATATCTTGATAAATTAATAAACCAGCAGTTGTCTGCCCGAGAGCAAAGAGTAATAGGCTTTCCCCAATCACCTGCACTTACGCAACGGGAATTAATTATTGCACAGGGCACTATTGACTGTTGCAGTTATGCCATTCAAAACGGAGTGGCTATGAACATTGCGGGGGGCACACATCATGCTTTTTCTGACAGAGGCGAAGGATTTTGTATGTTGAATGACCAGGCAATTGCAGCCAATTATCTCCTTAAAAATAACCTTGCAAAATCGATATTAATAATTGATTTAGATGTGCACCAGGGCAACGGTACAGCAAAATTATTTGAACATGAAAACCGTGTTTTTACATTCAGCATGCATGGTAAAAACAATTATCCATTTCGCAAAGAAAAAAGCGATTTGGATGTAGAACTGTTGGATGGTACAAACGACGAAAATTACTTAAAATTATTGAACGATGAATTGCCAGGATTAATAGAAAAAGTAAAACCTGATATAGCATTTTATTTAGCCGGTGTAGATGTTTTAGAAACAGACAAATTTGGTAAATTAAAAGTATCCTTGCAGGGATGTAAACAAAGAGATGAATTTGTATTTAATCAATTACACAAAAATAAAATACCGTGTGTGGTGAGTATGGGCGGTGGTTACAGTGCAGATGTAAAAATAATCACAGAAGCACATTGCAATACATTTAGGGTTGCCAAAGATATTTATGGTTTATAATTTTAACCAAGCTTGTTGGTTTGAAAGACTACCTTACCCTTATGCCTGAAACTTACAACCGGTTTGATTTGCTCATAGATAATTATCTCGAAAATAAAATAGGAATAGATATAGATTTTTTAACGGAAGAATTGTCTGCAGGCCTGCAACAAAATATACTGCAGTTACAAAAAGATGATCTCATGACTTTTGCCGGCGTAGGAAACGAAAAAGTAATGGATACCAAACAGCAAATGCGTGGCGATAAAATTTACTGGATGGATAAAAGCCATGACAATATTTTTGAACAGCAATTTTTATCTCACATAGAAAATTTTATTGAAAGGCTTAACAGCACATGTTACACTGGTATAAATGGTTATGAATTTCATTATGCAGTGTACGGGCAAGGCAGTGGTTATAAGCGGCACAAAGACCAGTTTAAAAATGATAGTAAGAGAAAATTTTCGCTCATTAATTATTTGAATAACAATTGGGCAGAAGATAATGGTGGACAGTTAGTTGTTTATCAAAATGGAGAACCTAAAAAAATACAACCACAATCTCAGACAGCCGTATTTTTTAAAAGCGATGAAATGGAGCATGAAGTTACCACCGCAAACCGCAGCAGAATGAGCATTACAGGCTGGTTAAAGCAGGTATAATCAGGCTGGCATTTAAAAACTATCTTCGCAGACAATTTTTACAAATGACTTTTGAAGACCTCAATTTAAATGCTGCATTACAGTCAGCGCTTGCAGACCTTGGCTACACCAACCCAACAACTATTCAGCACAAGGTTTTTCCTGTAGCAATGAGTGGCAGAGATGTATGTGGTATAGCACAAACAGGTACCGGTAAAACTTTTGCTTATTTACTTCCATGCCTTAAGCAATGGAAATTCAGTAAAGAAAAAACGCCCCAAATATTAATTGTTGTGCCTACAAGAGAGCTCGTAGCACAGGTTGTAGAAACAGTTAAAGAGTTAACGACTTACATGAGTGTTGTGGTGGTAGGTGTCTACGGTGGCGTAAACATAAATTCGCAAGCTGCAGAAGTACACAAAGGGGTAGATGTGTTGGTTGCCACACCGGGCAGGCTGTATGATCTTTGTATGAATGGTGCTGTAAAAACCAAAGGAATTAAAAAACTCATTATTGATGAGGTAGATGAAATGCTTAACCTTGGCTTTAGAACGCAGTTAAAAAACATACTTGATCTGTTGCCACCTAAGCGACAGAACCTCATGTTTTCTGCAACCATTACGCCTGATGTGGAATTGCTGATGAATACTTATTTTGATGATCCTGAAAGAGTGGAAGCTGCACCAACAGGAACTCCGCTGGAAAATATTGAGCAGACAGGTTATGCTGTTCCAAATTTTTATACTAAAGTAAACCTGCTCAATTTACTGCTTACAGAAGAGGAAAGCATGACGAAGGTTTTGGTATTTGCGGCCACCAAAAAATTGGCAGATGAGTTATACGAACAGCTCGAACCCAAGTTCCCCGGAACTGTTGGTGTTATACATTCCAACAAAGAACAGAACCACCGTTTTAATACCGTAAAACAATTTCAGGAAGGCAATTACCGTTTTATTATTGCAACAGATATTGTGGCACGTGGTATAGATATATCTGAAGTAACGCACGTAATAAATTTTGATACACCGGATGTTCCTGAAAATTATATTCATAGAATTGGAAGAACAGGTCGTGCAGATAAAAAAGGTGTTGCCATTACTTTTTTTACAGAAAAGGAAAAGCCTTTACTTGAAATTATTGAAACCCTGATGCACTACACGGTGCCGGTTACACCATTGCCCGAGCATTTGGTTATATCTGATGTATTAACGGAAGATGAAATACCGAAAGTGTTCATGAAAACGTATCAGGTTCGGCTTCCCAAAAAAGAAGAAGTCGGTCCTGCATTTCACGAAAAATCTGCAAAGAACAGTAAGGTAAATTTTGTTGTGAGAAGAAAAGACAGAATGATGAAAAAGTATGGTAAACCTATAACAAGAGGACAAAAGAAAAAGAAATAAGGGTTGCAGCAATACAATATTTTATGAACTTAAAAAGGCTCCATTTCGTAAATAGTTTTACATGATAAATAAAAATTTTACTTCTGCTTTACTTTCTGTATTTTTTGGGTTCATGTGCTGCTTAATGTTTAGCAGTTGTGCATTTAAAGCTGTGCACAGAAGCAAAAATATTTCGTATTTGCCGGCTGATGGAGTTGCAAACAAGCCTGCTCAAACACTCAATGTATTTGCTCCTAAAAAAAGTGCAGATTTAAAAGATGTGTTGATTTTTGTGTACGGAGGAAGTTGGAACTCCGGCAAAAAAGAGCTGTATAGTTTTTTTGGAAACCGTTGGGCAAGAAAAGATGTTGTTACCGTCATTGTTGATTATCCAAAAAGCCCCAAAGCCGGTTACGATGAGATGGCGATTGATGTTGCAAAAGCGGTGAAATGGGTGAAAGAAAATATCAAATCTTACGGTGGTAACCCTGATAAAATATTTATCTCCGGACACTCTGCCGGCGGACATTTAGCAGCATTGATAGCAATAAAAAAAGAATATTTTGAAAGAGTTGGAATTGCCAATCCCCTAAAAGGAATTATTTTAATTGATGCGGCAGGCTTAGATATGTATGGCTATTTAAAAAGCGAAAACTTTGAACCTGGCAACAGTTATTTAAATACATTCAGCAACGATCCCAAAGTTTGGAAGGAAGCGTCGCCCATGTATTTTTTGCACAGCAACATGCCACCAATGCTTATTTATCGTGGCAGTAAAACATACCCTTCCATTGAAACGAGTAATGAAAAATTTGTAGCTGCATTAAAAGCGTTTGTGCCTCAACCAAACTATACCATATTAAATGGGAAAAAGCATGTGCCTATGATTACACAGTTTTTTAATACCGGTAATGATAGGTACAAAGAGATTAAGGTGTTTATGGAGAAGTAAAATAATTTTTACATAAACTTACTTTCCAAAAACCTTTTCACCATTCACCCATGTACCCAATACATTCGTTGCCAATATTTTTGTTTTATCGCATTTCATTAAATTGGTATCGAGTATTATAAAGTCCGCTGCTTTTCCGACTTCTAAACTGCCTTTTTCTTTTTCTTCAAAAGCTGCTTTGGCTGCCCATATCGTCATACCATAAATAGCTTCCTTGCGGGTAAGTGCATTTTCCATTTGAAATCCATTGGTCGGAAACCCTTTACTGTCTTGCCTTGCAACAGCTGCAAAAAATGTTTTTATAGGCTCAATATATTCTACCGGAAAATCAGTGCCTAGTGGCATCCAGCCATTTGTCTGTAACAATTGTTTGTATGCGTAAGAAGTTTTTATGCGTTCTGCACCAACCCTGTTTCCTGCCCAATACATATCGCTTGTGGCATGTGTTGGTTGCACAGATGGAATAATATTATAGTCTGCAAAAAAATGAAAATCGGCGGCATCTAAAACCTGTGCATGCTCAATACGCCAGCGCTTGTCGTTTTTACCTTTTAGCACATCAGCATATATTTTTAAAATTTCTCTGTTACCACTATCGCCAATGGCATGCGTACACATTTGCAAAGCGCTGTTGGCAAATAGTTCTGCAGCTTTTTCAAAATGTGCTTTATCATGCAACAGAAAACCTTTCCACCCCGCTTTGTCTGTATAATCTTTCAACAAACATGCACCTCTGCTACCCAAAGCACCATCTGCATAAAATTTAAAACCGCCAACTGTAAATCTTTCTGTTTTTAGCGGACCGCTTTTTAGCCATTTGTAATAATAAGTTGTATCATCTGATAGCAGTGCAAATATTTTCATTTTTAACCCGCCGTTTTTTTGAGCATTTAAAACTAAATCAAGTGTGTGCTCGCTTATACCGCAATCATGCACGCCCGTAAGGCCTGCAGCAAAGCAATAATTTTGTGCATCATTAAAATACTTTTGTGCAAGTGTGTCATTTATTTCCGGCACTTTCTTTTCTGCAAAATGCATGGCATTATCAACTAAAATACCAGTTAGTTTTCCGTTCTTTAATTCAACTTCGCCACCGTCAATTTTAGTTGCTGCGGTAATGCCTGCAAGGTCCAGTGCTTTTTGGTTTAGTAAAGCTGCATGCCCATCAATACGTTTTAAAAATACTGGTCTGTTTGGGAACAAACTGTCAAATATTTCTTTGGTAGGAAATTCTTTTACCGTCCATTTGTTCTGGTCCCAGCCACGCCCATAGATCCATTCACGGGGCGCATTGATACTATAGGCTTTTATTTTATTTACAATTTCATCCAAAGAAGTTGTGCCTACCAAATTACACTTCCACATATCGGTTGCATAACCTGTAAAATGGCAATGCGCATCAATAAAGCCCGGGAAAACTGTTTTACCTGTTGCATCTGTTGTGGAATCAGACGAATATTTTTTCATGATCTCTTCATCGGTTCCGGTAGCAATAATTTTTCCGTTGTTGATGGCCATTGCCTGCACTTCAGAAAAGCTGGAATCTGCTGTGTAAATTGTTGCGTGTTGAATAATTAGCGAAACTTTTTGTTTGTTGTTGCAGGCCGATAAAAATGATAACAGACAAAAGCCCGTTAGTAGAATGGTAAGCTGTTTCATGTTCAAAAATAAGTATTTATTTTAAATACAATCTGTTATGTTGGTTGTATTACTTATTGTGATTTTTTCTTTAAAAAAATTATTCAATCTTAAATATCCATTCTACATTTGAAGATGTTTAATGCACAACAGGTTAGAGCGCTTCAACAGGACTCTATCAAATGGCTGTCATCTGCCGAAGGCGAAATAAATGCAGAAAATGTAGAGCAACTACGCACTGTTTTGCGTTTTCATGAGCAGCGGTATTATGTAGAAAACGATCCGATTATAATTGATGGTGAGTACGATACTATTTATAAAAAACTGCAGAAGTTTGAAGAAGCAAATCCTAAACTGGTAACGGCTGATTCGCCAACACAAAGAGTGGGCAAGGGTTTGATAAAAAACTTTCCAAAAGTTCAGCATTTAGTACCGATGTTGTCGCTGGATAATTCTTACAATGCTGCGGACTTAATTGACTTTGACAGAAAAGTAAGAGAGCTTTCCAAACAGGAAAATATTGAGTATTGCATAGAGCCAAAATTTGATGGTGCAAGTATTTCTCTCATTTATGAAAATGACCATTTGCTCACCGGCATTACAAGAGGCGATGGTGAAGTTGGAGATGATATTACTCCCAATATAAAACAGATTCGGTCCTTACCTTTAAGTGCTGCATTTTCAAAATATGGTATAGAAATAATTGAGTTTAGGGGAGAAGTGCTAATGAACAAAAATAAGTTTGCTACTTATAATAAAGGTCTGGTGGAAGAAGGATTAGCACCGCTAGCCAACCCACGAAATGCAGCAGCAGGGACGCTTCGCATGAAAGATCCTGCAATTGTAAGTAAAAGAAATCTGGAAGCTTTTTTGTATCATGTGAGTTATGTTGGCGGGCAAACGACGGACGACGGGCAACAGACGACGGACGGCAGACTTCCCACTTCCCACTCCTCATTAGCCACTGGCCACTTGCCAATACCCATTACCCATTCCGGCATGCTAGAAATGCTTTGGCAACTAGGTTTTAAATCTCCAAAAAAAGAAATGAAAGTGGTGTACGGAATTGACGATGTAATAAAATATGTAAACGAATTTGAAGACGGAAGGGATTCACTTCCATACGAGATCGATGGCATGGTGATAAAGGTTAATGATTTAAGTATGCAGGATAAACTGGGTATGACATCGCACCATCCACGCTGGGCAATTGCATTTAAATTCAAAGCAAGGCAGGCTTCAAGTAAATTGCTTGCTGTAGAGTTTCAGGTAGGTCGAACGGGTGCTGTAACTCCCGTGGCCAAGATTGCAGCGGCTCAGGTTGGCGGGGTAACTGTTACAAGTATTTCTTTACATAACGAAGATTATATAAAGGAAAAAGATTTAAAAATTGGTGATCATATTTTAATAGAGCGCAGCGGCGATGTAATACCGCAGATTGTAAAATCGTTGCCAGAATTGCGTAATGGTGATGAGAAAGAAATTGATTTTCCTAAAAACTGTCCTGTATGCAATGATGTATTGGTAAGGCCCGATGGGGAAGCAGTGTGGCGTTGTGTAAATATTAATTGTGAAGCACAGGTTGCAGAACGAATCATTCATTTTGTAAGTAAAGATGCGATGGATATAAAAAGTTTTGGTGAGACAAATGTGCGAAAATTTTATGCCTTAAATCTGATAAAAGATGTACCAAGTATTTATGATTTAAAGCCGGAGATGCTCGCTAATATGGAAGGGTTCGGTTCAAAATCTGTAACCAATTTAATTGATGCAATTGATGCATCTAAAAAGCAACCAATGCACAGATTAATTTATGGTTTGGGTATACGTTATGTAGGTGAAACCACTGCTAAAACCCTTGCACAAAACATTACCGATATTTTTGAACTTGCAAATAAAACAGAAGATGAATTAAAACAGATGGATGACGTGGGTGTGAAAGTGGCAGATAGTATTGCAGCTTTTTTTAAAAATGAAGACAATGTAGAGATGCTGAAACGATTGCAGGAAGCGGGTTTAAAAATGAAAGGTCTACCTAAAGAAAAAAAAGAAGGTGGATTAACAGGACAAACATTTTTATTTACCGGTACATTAAATAAATTAAAAAGAAATGATGCAGAGGCAATGGCAGAAGGATTGGGCGGCAAAATCTTAAGCGGTGTAAGCTCTAAATTAAATTATTTAATAGTCGGTGAAGATGCAGGGAGTAAGTTGGAAAAAGCAAAAAAGATAGCAACGATTAATATAATCAGTGAGGATGAATTTATAAAACTTTCTTCGCCGTAATAAACTTATTTATGATAGAAAAAAATACAATTCAGTTTCTTACTGATTTAAAAAAGAATAATACAAAAGAATGGTTTGATGCCAACAGAAAAAGATATGAATCTGCTAAGGAAGATGTTCAGAAGATTACCGGTGAACTTATAAAAGCTATTGGTGTGCACGATGAAGATATTGCACAACTGCAAGTGAAGGAATGTACATTTAGAATAAACCGAGATGTGCGTTTTTCCAAAAACAAAGCTCCCTATAAAAGCAATATTTCTGCCATTTTTTCTAAGGGTGGAAAGAAAGCTGACACAGCTGGTTTTTATGTGCACATTGAACCGGGTGCTGCGTTTGTAGCGGCTGGTTATTGGAACCCCGAATCAAAAAAACTTGCCAGTGTACGTCAGGAAATCGATTACAATTTAGCTGAGTGGAAAAAGATTTTATCAGGTAAAAAATTTAAAACGCATTTTACAGAAGGATTATCAAAAGAAGATATTCTCCAACGTCCACCAAAAGGATACGATGTAGAAAACCCTGCTATCGAATTTTTAAAACTAAAGAGTTTTATTGTAAGTAGAAAACTGACGGATGCAGAATTGCAGGATAAAAACTTTATAAAAAACATCGTAAGCATTTTTACGGCAGTAAAGCCAATGCTTGATTTTTTAAATACAGCAGAATAGTTAAATTGAAGGGCGGGCAAAGAGAACAAAGAGGGAAAAGGGAAGAAAGGAAGGATGAATAGAAGTGTTAATCATGACAGTCGTCTCCGAAATTATTGAAGACTCTGTGAATGCCATCTTTCATTTTTTCGGTTTTAAAATTTAAGATCATCCGTGTTTTAGATTTAATAAACTCAGTTGCGTTTTTATTTGTTTAAAATAAACTGAGGGTAATGGATACACAGATTTTAATTCTAAAACTAATTTATTCTCCACTAACAAATCAAGTTTATAAGCATTCTCAATATTAAGTGTATCATAATTAATGGGCAACATCAGCTGCCTTTGAATCACTATATTTAATTGCTGTAATTCATAATAGAGGATTTCTTCATACACTCTTTCAAAGCACCCCGGTTCAATACGTCTATGTATTTTAATGCAAAGATTTACTATAATTCCTGTAAGGTCATTTATGTCCATCCAAAATTGTTTGAATTAAGTTTAAGATAAAAAATTATATTAAGCTTCTCTTTTTCCTCTTTTATCTCTTTGTTCTCCTAGCCCAAAATTCCTACTCCATTCCCCAACTCATTTCACCATTTTTTTCATCTTTCAGCAGTATTCCAATTCCTTTTAACTGGTTTCTTATTTTATCTGATGTTGCAAAATCCTTTTTTGTTTTTGCTTCTTTGCGCATCTCTATTAAAAGATCTAAAACATTGCTCAGTTTACCATTGTTTATTTCCGCATCAGCTTTCAATCCAAAAACATCTGTTAAGTAAACCGTCATATTGGTTTTCAAAAGCTCAAATGTTTCTTGGTTTATTGCACCAACCGCAATTAAACCATCCTTAAATGAATTTATAATTGGCACCAATTCAAACATATTGGCCAGCACTTTTGCTGTATTAAAATCATCGTTCATGCTCTCCTCAAAACCATGTACATATTTACATACTTTTTCTTCCAGTTCAGTATCTTTTTCACCTGCTACATAAACTATTTTTTGCAGTGTTTCATAAGATTCCCACAATCTTTTAAACCCTTTTTCTGATGCCTGCAGCGCCTCATTGCTAAAATCAAGGGTGCTTCTATACTGTGTTTGCAGCATAAAGAAACGTACCGTCATGGGGGAATATGCTTTGTCCAGCAAAGGGTGCGAACCCGTAAATAATTCGTGCGGTAAAAAACCATTGCCCAAAGATTTGCTCATGCGGGTGCCATTTACGGTAAGCATGTTGGTGTGCATCCAAATTTGCGCAGGGCTTTCTTTAAAACAGGCTTCATTCTGTGCAATCTCGTTGGTGTGGTGCGTTGCTGCGAGGTCCATTCCTCCACCATGCAAATCAAATCTTTTACCCAAATATTTATTGCTCATGGCAGAGCACTCAATGTGCCATCCGGGGAAACCCATACCCCAGGGACTTGGCCATTGCATTAGGTGTTCAGGTTTTGCTTTTATCCATAATGCAAAATCCAGTCTGCCCCTTTTTTCATCCTGTCCGCCAAGGTCTCTCGTACCTTCCAGCAGGTCTTCTAATTTTCGGTTCGTAAGCACGCCATACGATTTTTCTTTGCTGTATTTTTCAACATCAAAATAAATTGTACCGTTTACTTCGTAAGCATAACCGTTGGCAAGAATTTCCTGCGTCATGGTTATTTGCTCACTGATATGCCCAGTGGCTGTAGGTTCTATGGTTGGGGGCAAATTATTAAATACTTGCATTACCTCATGAAAACCCAAAGTGTAGCGCTGCACAATTTCCATTGGCTCAAGTTGTTCAAGCCTTGCTTTTTTGCTGAATTTATCATCACCTTCATCACGGTCGCCTTCCAAATGCCCGGCATCCGTAATGTTGCGCACATACCTTACTTTATAACCCAATTGCCGCAAATACCGGTAAATAATATCAAATGAAATAAATGTACGGCAGTTTCCTAAATGCACATCGCTGTACACAGTCGGTCCGCAAACATACATACCAACGTAACCTTCTTCGAGTGGTTTAAAAATTTCTTTTTTTCTGGTAAGTGTATTGTATATTTCTAGTGACATTTTTTATTTTTTAGCCTAGCAAGCAAGTAGCTTTGTGTTGCATTAAAGGCAAATATATTTTGTTATTTTTTTCTTTTTGGGGAAAAGAAAAAATAACCACATTTGATCTTCAAATAAATATTTAGCTTTTATTTTTTGTAATGTGCAAATATATTTAAACAACAAGAAAGAATATTGTTATAGATAAGCCGGATAAAATTTAGTTACCTTTTGGTGTGAACGTAATATCTGCTATTATGGGAAAATGGTCGCTAAGTTTTTTCTTAATTCTTACAAATTGTTCTACCATCAATCTATCATCCACAAAAATATTATCAATGCGCAGCGTTGGAGATATGGAAGAAAATGTTCTTCCAATTCCTGAACCTTTTTCTGCGTAAGCATTTTTTAAACCTTTGCCAATTGTATTATATGCGTAGCTGTTTGGTACATCATTAAAATCGCCACAAAGAATAACTTTATAGGGACTCTCGTTCATTGATTTTTTTACCCTTTCGCTTTGCAGCTTCCTTTTGGCAAAACCGGTTTTAAATTTTGAAATGATGTTTTTAGATTTCTCTATATCAACTCTTCCTTTTAATGTTGGATCATCAATGTATTGGCGACTTATATCGCTAAATTTTAAAGATTGTAAGTGAATATTAAATACTCTGAAAGTATCACTATTTGCTGCTATATCTATACTTTGAAAAATTGAATTGTAATTGAGTTCAGGCGGGCTGTAAGTATATTTTTGTATGATTGGACACCTGCTGAAAGTTATTATACCGTAATGGTGTTTACCATCGAAATCATCTCTCTTATCATATGAATAATAATAGTATAGGTATTTAAGTTGTTTTGCAATACGGGGTACAAAATTAATTGCTGTGGAATCAAAATCGCCTCCCACCATCTCCTGAAAACAGGCCACATCGGGTGAATATTTGTTAATGAGATCAAGCATTTCCTGTTTTCTTTCAGGATGTGTTTTGTGTTCTAAAATATCAAAATGTTCTACGTTCCAGCTCATTATTCTAATACTGTTAGGTAGCTTAGCAACTTTAAAATTTTCACCCTGTTTAAATTTAATTATTTGCCCAAGCGGTTTCCATGCAAGGGCAAAAGCAATAAGACTAATGAGGATATATTTGAAACTTGCAAAAAGCCAAAAAACAATAAATAGCATTAAAAATAAAAAGAAATATAATGAAGCGAGGGTAAGCAAACCGAAAAACCAAAAAGTTGTAACATTAAAATAAGAAGCATAACACCCGATCAGAAAAAATAATGCAATAACAACATTGCATATTATTAAAAAACCTTTGGTAAATCTTCTAAAAAAACCTGGCATTTAATAAAGATATAGCATTGTTAAAGTAATTAACATAAACATTTCTTAATAGATATTATTTTTGTACTACTGGCATTATTTTTCTTAATGTCACATAAATGTTTCATAATAATCATAAAACTAAACAATTGCCATGAAAAAAATATTACTCCCAATGATAGCAGCTACTTTTTTATTTACTGCTTGTAATACAAAAAAGAAAGACACGTTGGATAATGAAAACAGAATTGTATTTACAGATACTGCCGCAACTAATAAAGCAAATGCATCTACAGATGTTGGTAAAAAAGATACAGCAAAAATCTTAGTAGCCGATAAACCTTTGGTACAACCTAAGGTTCAGGTAAAAACAATTACGAAAGTTGTAAAAGTGTATGAAAAGCAACCGGCTCCAAGAGTTATAAAAAACGAAAATCCGCCGGTAATAACTCCAACGTCGCCATCTACAACAACAACTAATACTACTCCAGGAAAAAATACGGGCACCGGAACAGGCACAATGGGTAATGGAACAACGGTCCCTGAAAAGAAAAAAAATACCGGTTGGAGCGACGCAGCCAAGGACGCAACTATAGGTGGTGTTGGTGGTGCAGTTTTAGGCGGTGTAATTGGTAAGAATGGAAAGGGTGCAGTTATAGGTGGAGTAATTGGTGCAGCAGGTGGTTATATTTTAGGTAGAAAAAAAGACAGAAAAAGTGGTAGGGTAGATACTACAAAATATTAATTTTTTCTTTTTAAAAAAAGCGACCATCAAAATTTTTGGTGGTCGCTTTTTTTATATACTTTATTAAAGTTCTTCATCTTCTGCAGCTTTTTTTAAGAAATCTTTTTCTTCATCAGTTAAAAAATGATAACCTTTCTGGCTAATTTTATCCAGTATTTCATCTACCCTTTTTTGTGTAACGTTAGTAGTTTTTGTAAAAGGTTTTCGATTACCACTGTTGTAAAAAATATCACTTTTATCCGAATTTTCGGGTTGTATTTTAGGCTCAAACATGGTAATAAATTTACTGTAAAGCCTATTCATCCATACACTTCCATCTTTCCCTTTTCTTAAAAACAACACAAATACAAAACCTGCAGCGGCGCCACCAAGGTGAGATAAACTGTAGGCCGCACTTAGGCCGGCAACATTGGCAAAATCTATTAAGATATAAAGCGTCATCAACACCCAAATAGGGATACCATTTCGAATTTGTGTAAAAAAACGAAAGTTTGGTTCTAGAGTGGTTGTTGCCATTGCCACAGCCATAACACCTGCATTTGCTCCAAGTAAACCTGCGCTTTCAAGCATAGGCGAAAGCGGCGGTAAAACATAATGCGCAGTTATAAAAAAAAATGCACCGGTAAGTCCGCCGTAAATATATACAGGTATAATTTTATCATTACCCGCCATTTGTTGTAAAATATAACCGAAGGCCCAAAGCCATATCATGTTGCTTATACCTCTAATAATACCGCCGCCGGTTTCAGTAAACATATAACTTAAAATCGTCCACGGCCTTTCGGAAAGGCGGGTAAGGCTGGCGGGTATTTCAAACCATTGCACAACATGCGTATAAAAAAAATCAGGTGTTTTTTCTCCCACAAACATACCAACCTGCACTACCATTAGTATTAAAAAAAAGATAACATTTATAGCAAACAAAGCCATTAGTGCATTGCCATCGGCACCCAATGTAAACAGTCTTCGGTTTCTTTGCCTGAATTCGTTTTTGTGGTTGCGGTCAGTTTCTCCCATTATTAAATTTTATTTTGTAAAAGTACAAAGGGTATTTGAGTAAAGCATGGAGTTTATGCAAATAATAAATTTAAAAATGGAGTTAATAATTTCTTTTATTTTCTCTATTTTGAAAGTATACAATTAAAAATCCGGTAAGTGCACCACCAATGTGAGCAAAGTGAGCTACATTATCACCCGGTCTGCCTGCAATGCCACTGAATACATCTACAGCTATAAAACCTAAAACTGCCCATTTTGCTTTAATTGGAATTGGAATTGGAATAATCATCATTTCCACATTTTGAAAAAGATAACCAAAAGCCGCAATTACCCCCATAATTGCACCTGAAGCGCCTACGGTTGCATTCATTCTTAATGCCTCCTGGTATTGAATCACCTGGTCGTAGCTCATCACCATTTTATCGAATACGCTAAAACTGTATGCATAAGAAATTAATTGTACAACCGCAGCACCAATGCCGCAAATAAAATAGAATATCAGAAAACGTTTTGCACCCCACATATTTTCTATCATTCTACCAAACATATAAAGAGAAAACATATTAAAAAACAGGTGCAAAAAACTACCATGCATAAACATGTGTGTGATGATTTGTTGAAAGCCAAACACGTCAGACTTGTAATGATGCAGAGCAAAAAGATCTGTAAACTTACTTTCACCAGATAATCCACCAAAAGATAGTTGTACTATAAATACAATTACATTAATAATAATTAAATTTAAAACTGCCGGTGTTGGGCTTTGAAAACCGCCTATGTTTCTGTTAAATGCCATTTAATATTTTTTATTTTATTCAGGCTGTAATCTTCAATGATTATGCCTTTTATTTTGCCTGCCATTTAGGCTTTTAATATAAGTTTTGCCACACATTCAATATGGTGCGTATGCGGAAACATATCTACCGGCTGCGTTTTTTCAACACTGTATTTTTCGCTCAGTAAAAATATATCTCTTGCCATGGTTGCGGTATTGCAACTTACATAAACAATAACCGGTGCTGCTATTTCCAATAATTTATTTATCAGTTTTTCGTGCATTCCTACTCTTGGTGGGTCTGTAATTACAACATCAGCCCTGCCATGTGCTGCAAAAAAAGCATCGTTGCATATTTTAATTACATCTCCTGCAAAAAATGCCGCGTGCTCAATGTTATTATTGACCGCATTTTTTTTAGCATCTTCAATGGCATCTTCTATCAGTTCGACACCAATTATTTTTTTTGCAAGCGGACTTACAAAAATACCGATACTGCCCGTGCCACAATATAAATCGTACACAACCTCTTTACCCGTAAGTGCTGCAAAATCTCTGGCGATGCTGTACAATTTTTCAGCCTGTTTTGTATTGGTTTGAAAAAAAGATTTAGGGCTTATGATGAATTTAAAGTTGTCCAGTTTTTCTGTTACATATCCTTTTCCAAAATAAACCTGCGGCGTGAGATCGTAAATGGTATCGTTCCATTTTGGGTTAATGGTATAAAGTAATGTGGTTATTTCCGGTACTTTGGCAAGCAACGCATTCATTACGATTTTGGTATTTTCTTCATCTTCATAATTTATACAAAGGTTTACCATTAGCTCCCCGGTTGTGCAAAAGCGTACAATTAAATTTCGCAACCAGCCTGTGTGTTCTTTAATATCATAAAATGAATAATTGTTTTCGATTGCAATTTCCCTCATCCAATTTCGTATGCGGTTGTTTACTTCATCCATTAAAAAACATTCGAAAATATTAATAGTCTTATCAAAAACTCTGGGTGCATGAAAGCCAAGGGAATTCTGTAATGGTAAAACTTCCTCTTGCGTTATTTCGGTCTGCGTTAGATAACGTTTGTTGCTGAAAGTAAACTCAAGTTTGTTTCTGTAATACATCTGCTCGTCTGCTCCAACAATCGGCATCATAACTGCCCCCGTAATTTTACCAATTCTTGCTAAGTTTTGTTCAGCTTCCTGCTGTTTGTATTGCAACTGTTTTTCGTAGGGCAACATTTGCCATTTGCACCCACCGCAAACACCAAAGTGCATGCAAAAAGGAGTAACTCTATCCCGTGAAGGTGTGATAATTTTTAATACCCTTGCTTCTGCGAAATCTTTTTTGTTTTTTGTGAGAAGAAGGTCCACCACGTCACCTGGTACTGCGCCTTCTGTAAAAATTACTTTCCCATCAAGCCTTGCAATTGCTTTTCCCTGTGCAGCGTAATCTGTTATGGCAATATTTTCAACTGTTATTCTTTTGTTCTGTTTTCTCACCTTACAAAAATAGTATTTAATGCGGCAAAGCTACTTTGTTAAAAATGGTTAAACTCTTATTTTGATGTATCAAACAGCTTTTTTCTAACCCTATTTTAAATACATTTGTTAACATTTACAATAAACCAATGAAAAAATTTTTACCCTTACTGATCTGCTGTTTGTCTTTTTTTTATGTGAGTGCACAGGGTTACCAAATTAATCTTCAAAGTAATTACAGGGCAGGCATTGTTTACCTTACTTACTACATGGGCAAAAATTTTATCCTGCAAGATTCATCAGCAGTAAGCAATACAGGTAAATCTGTTTTCAAATCTGATCAAAAATTGCCTGGTGGTATTTATGTTTTGGTGTTTCCCGGCAAAAGGTTAACAGCTGATTTTTTAATTGATAAAAATCAAATTATTTCTATAAATGCAGACACAAATCATCTTGATAAAATAATAATATCCGGTTCGCCCGCCAATTCGATTTTTAAACAATACCAGGCATTTGTAAATGTAAAAGGCAAACAGTTACAGGATGAAAAAATTCAATTTGGCTTGGCTAAAAATGCAGTGGATTCTTTAAAACATGAAGCTGCTTATAAAAAATACAGCAAAGAATTGAATGATTACAGGATTAATATTGTTAGAGACAAACCAACATCTATGATGGCGGTCTTGCTTAATGCATTAAAAGAACCTGCTTACCCAACAACTGTAGCAGTTACCCATCAGGACTCTTTAGAAAATTATAATTTTTACAAACAACATTATTGGGACGGAATAACTTTTATGGACGATAGAATTATTCGTTCTCCTTTTTTTCTGCCAAAGCTGGAAACGTATTACAGAGAGGTAATGCCACAGTCATCTGACAGTTTAATAAAAGATATAGATTACAAATTATTGCTTGCAAGAACAAATACTGAAATGTATAAGTTTTTGCTAAACTGGTTTACTGATGAATATATCAGTCCAAAATACATGGGTCAGGATGCAGTATTTGTACATCTTTATGAGCAATACCACAGCAAAGGAATTACGACATGGCTTAATAAAAAACAACATGCCGCAATTACTAAAAGAGCCTTTATGGTAATGGCAAATTTAATAGGTGAAAAAGCAGCTGATCTTGATTTTGTTGATGTAAACGGAAACTCATCCCCCCTTTATAATGTAAATGCAGCCTACACTGTAGTAATATTTTGGGACCCTACGTGCGGACATTGCAAGCAGGAATTACCTAGGATAGATTCTATATACCGAGCAAGCTGGCAGCAAAAAAATGTAAAGATTTATGCAGTACTTTCTGAAGCAGAAAAACTTAAAAAGGAATGGCTAAAATATATAAACGAGCATCAAATCGGTGATTGGATAAACGTTTACCAAAGCAACGAATCTCTGGCGCTGGAAACAAAAGAACAAAGGCCTTCTTACAGACAACTGTATGATGTTGTGGTTACACCTACACTTTATCTGCTCGATAAAGACAAACATATTATTGCAAAGAAACTTACGCTGGAACAGATAAATGACTTGCTTGAAGTAAAACTTAAAAAAGGATAAAACTTACATACAACCATCAACACTAATTTTGTTTATGAAAAATTTTTTTATTGCTGCAGGTTTCTTTTTTTCTTCTAACAGTACTTACGCTCAACCACTTTTTATTTATGGAAACAATGCTACCAACAAAGAAGAATTTTTAAGGGCTTATAATAAAAACAAACCTGTAACAGCAGATAAAGAAAAATCTATTCGTGAGTATCTTACGCTGTATACTAATTTTAAACTGAAAGTAAAAGCAGCAAAAGAATTAAGGCTCGATACCCTTTCGCAGCTAAAATATGATGTACAAAATTTCAGAGATCAGATTGCAGATAATTATTTAAATGATGAACCACTTTTGCAAAAGCTTGTAAAAGAAGCTGCAGACAGATCTGTGAAGAATATCCATATTTTATATTTTTCAGTGCCAGTTGCTGAAAATGCAACTGCTGCAGATACTTTAAAAGCTTACACCGCATCAAAAGAATTATACAAACAATTAAAAGCAGGTGGTACTAATTATGCAGAAATAGTGACGAACATTTCTGGAACAATTGTACCTGCAAATTATAGCGATGCCGGTTACATTACTGCCTTTTCTTTACGCTATGATATTGAAAATATTGTTTACAACATGCCTGTTGGCAGTGTTTGTGAGCCTTTTAAAAATAAGAAAGGCTATGGTATTTTTAAAGTAACAGATGCAAGGACTGATGTGGGTAAATGGAAAGTAGCCCAAATTCTTTTTGCTTATCCACCCAATGCAGAATATAACACTAAGCTTGAAATAAAATCAAAGGCAGATTCCGTATATAATTTATTACAACATGGTTTATCCTTTGCAGACGCTGCTAAAACCTACAGTGATGACAAAATGAGTTACACAGGCGGTGGAGAACTGCCTGAATTTACTACAGGCAAATACAACAATACTTTTGAAAACAATGTTTTTAATTTAAAAACAGATAACAGTGTTACCAAACCATTTGAAACGGATTTTGGTTATCATATTGTAAAACGATTATCTAATACCGGGTTGCCGGGTAATTCTAATGCTGCAGATTTTTTATTTGAAATAAAACAAAAAGTACAGCTGGACCCAAGAATAAATACGGTAAAAGAAAAATTTGTAAAAGATATTACTGTTAAAACAGGTTTTAAAAAATTACCGGGCCTAAGTGATCAACAGTTAGTAAAATATGCAGACAGTATGCTAAAAAACCAAACTTTAGAATCTGATAAATTTCCTCCTTTAAGCAATAAAAATATTTTTACATTTAAAGATGGTACCACAGTTAAAGGCAAAAAGTGGTTACAATTTGTGAAAGATAATAGTATTAATGTTGATGTAAAAAACAGCGATAACACAACATTACTAAAACTGTTTTCAGCACAAAGCGTTTTAAATTATTACAAAAAAAACCTTGAACAATATAATGCAGATTTTAAATTTCAAATGCAGGAATTTGTAGAAGGCAATATGCTTTTTGAAATTATGGAGAGGAATGTTTGGAGCAAAGCTGGCGCAGATTCTGTAAACCTTTTAAATTATTACAAGGCAAATAAAGTAAAATATAAATGGAAGGAAAGTGCTGATGTTATAATCTTTAATTGTACGAATGAGATGGTTGCAAATGATGTATTGGTTGCACTAAAAAAAGGAGATCAATGGAAAGCTTTAGTGGAAAAAAGCAATAGCCAGATTCAGGTTGATAGCGGACGTTATGAAATTGAACAGTTGCCCGGCTCTCATTCAGGAACAGAAGTATTTTCACCAATCGTAAAAAGCGCTGACGGAACAGCAGCATTTGTAAGGTTTATAAAAGTTTACCCCGTAAATGAGCAAAGAAATTTCTTAGAAGCTCGTGGTCTTGTCATTAATGATTATCAAAATATATTAGAACAAAAGTGGGTAGATAGCTTGAGGAAAAAATATCCTGTAAAAGTGAATGAGGTCGTACTGAAATCAATTTTATAATAATGAGTTTATTATGTGGGGAAGGCAAATCAAAATCCAAATTAAAAATTTGCATATTAAGCAGCAGATTTGAAAGCAATATTCGGCTTAATAATAATGACTTTACAACCGCTTAACAAGAAGATTCGAGTTATGCCAAAACCGTTTTGGTTATAGTTTAAATTTTTGTGGGTGGAATAGAACTTAAAAGTTTTTCAAAAACTAGAAATATGTTAGCTCATGCTAAAATAATTATAACCGACACAAATAATTCCTCTGATAAACAAAATAAATACCGAACACTTTCATTATCTGTAATTATTCCCTTATTATTTTCAGACAATAATTTTAAAGTTTTTTTACAACTTCTGCAATTAAATTAGGTTTCCCCAAAGTATAATAATGCAAAGCCGGCACCCCCGCTTTTTTTAATTCAATTGACTGTAGCAACAGCCATTCTGCCCCAACAATTTCTACATCAGCATCATCTTTGCATTTGGCTATTTCGTTAGATAATGCAGTAGGCAAATCAATGTGAAAAACCTTTGGCAACACTGTCAATTGCTTTTTATTAAATATTGGTTTAAGTCCAGGTATAATTGGTACATTAATACCTGCAGCCCGGCAGGCATCAACAAAAGCAAAATATTTTGAATTGTCAAAAAACATCTGAGTTACAATATAATCTGCACCGGCCTCAATTTTTTGTTTTAAAAACTGCATATCAGTTTCCATATTCGGTGCTTCAAAATGCTTTTCAGGATATCCGGCTACACCAACACAAAATTTTGTACTTGTTGTATTTTTTAAATCTTCTTCCTGGTAAATACCTGCATTTAAATTTTGCACCTGGTTTATCAAATCAATAGTGTAAGTATGGCCACCAGCTTCAGGTTCAAAATTTGTTTCATTTTTAGCAGCATCACCACGCAGTAACAATACATTATCTATACCCAAATAATTTAAGTTTATTAATGCATCTTCCGTTTCGCTTACACTGAAACCACCGCAAATAATATGTGGTACGGTATCCACATTATACTTATTCATAATTGCTGCACAAATAGATTCTGTGCCGGGGCGCTTACGTACTACTACCTTTTTAAAATTACCATCAGCTGTTTTTTTAAATACATGTTCACTACGGTGATAAGTTACATTAATAAAAGCCGGTTTCATTTCCATCAACGGATCTAAATGGCTGTACAAAGATTGTATTCCTTTACCTTTTAATGGCGGCAAAATTTCAAAAGACAGTACAGTGTCTTTTGCGTTATTGATATGATCTGTAACTTTCATGCGGTTGTTTAATGACAGCAAAGATAATGGTAAACAAAAAGTGATAATTGATTTTATACCTGATGAGCAACAAAAATCCGTTATACGTTTTACGGTTTAAGAAAACAATTTTACCCATTATTAAATTTTCAAAATATCAGGGCCATTTTAAAAGGTTTTTATTTTTAGCACAATTTTATTGTTCAAAAAAAACCTCTTGCTTAAAATTTATTACTTTCTAACTTATCTTTATGGCACATGAGTATTGTAATTCAAACAAAAAATCTTGTAAAAAGATATGGTAGCCGCACAGTGGTAAATGACGTTTCTTTTTATGTAAAACAGGGAGAAATTGTTGGTTTGCTCGGGCCAAACGGTGCAGGAAAAACCACTTCGTTTTACCAGGTAGTAGGGCTGGTAAAACCAGATGAAGGTGAAGTTTTTTTAAATGATATTAATATTACAAAACTTCCCATGTTTAAGCGGGCACAAATGGGCATAGGCTATTTACCGCAGGAAGCCAGTGTGTTTAGAAAATTAAGTGTTGAAGAAAATATAATGGCGGTCCTTGAGATGACCAAACTTAAAAAAACTGAACAAAAATTAAAACTGGAATCCTTGCTGGAAGAATTTCGCCTGCAACATGTACGAAAAAATAATGGGGATACATTGAGCGGTGGCGAAAGAAGAAGAACAGAAATAGCCAGAGCATTGGCTGTAGATCCTAAATTTATTTTGTTGGATGAACCCTTTGCCGGTGTAGATCCGATAGC